>ENA-OZJX01000195-OZJX01000195.1-human-gut-metagenome-genome-assembly--contig:-NODE-195-length-21721-cov-16.415213_pt1 | contig 21721 bp, 18 predicted proteins | sample MGYA00244177_ERZ653752 | MGnify/ENA primary metagenome ERZ653752 (study PRJEB26926, sample SAMN06165333) | human gut metagenome | biome: ENVO:00009003; feature: ENVO:2100002; material: ENVO:00002003... | reverse complement strand
TTACAAGCGAGCAAGGGCTGAAGCACAGGAGCAAACGCCCGATCGAACCGGAGGCAGTGTTCGGACAGATAAAGGAATGCGGCAGGTTCAGACGACTCAGGCTAAAGGGGCTTACGGGAGCGAAAATCGACTTCGGACTGAAAGCACTTGCCCATAATCTGAGGAAACTTGCCCAGGCATGGGCAAAATCCTCTTTTTTTGACAAGTTTTTGCCTTCAAGAACAGCGAAACAGCTTTATCCGAACCCTCATTTAAACTTTTACCAAAAACTTATATCAATAGGGGCAAATGCAGCCTAAATCTTCAGATTTTGTGTATAAAAAGAGAGACCGCCTAACTTTGGTTGTTAGACAGTCTCATTATTGTTTTGAGTAATGAAATTGGGAGAAAAACAAAAAAGGTCGAGCCTCGCGGCCGGACCTTTTTTGAGCGGAAGACGAGGCTCAAACTCGCGACCCTCAGCTTGGAAGGCTGATGCTCTATCAACTGAGCTACTTCCGCAATTATAATAGTAGTAGCGTGGGCGAAGATGGATTCGAACCACCGAAGGTATAAACCAGCAGATTTACAGTCTGCCCCATTTGGCCACTCTGGTATTCGCCCATTCCCGTAACGGGACTGCAAATTTAGTTATAACTTTCTTACTTTGCAAGCAAAATCTATCATTTTTATTGCAGCCTCGGCTGCTTCGGTGCCTTTGTTGCCGTATTTACCGCCCGCACGGTCAATGGCATCCTGCTCGGTATCAACGGTAAGCACTCCGAATATGACCGGTGTCTTACCTTTTGCATTCAAGCGGGTGACACCCTGAGTGACACTGTCACACACGTAGTCGAAATGCGGTGTGCCTCCGCGTATAACGCAACCAAACACAATAACCGCGTCATACTCTTTCACCAGCGCAGCAGCACCATAGGTCAATTCCACTGCACCGGGCACATGATAACAGTCGTAAGCCACGCCCTGCTCTTTAAGCAAAGTAACAGCCCCGTCGGTCAAAGCTTCGGTAACGCGGGAATTCCACTCAGCGGTGACGATAGCCACTTTGGTTTTAGGGTCAAGTACAGGCAGTCCGCCATGGGGAGCGCCCGAAGATAATGCTGTAGACATATATTTTATTTCATTTTGTTACTTAATATAAATACAATCAGTCGCGGGAAAAGATTTTATGCCACCGTGAAAGAATATCAATCAACGAAGTGGTCTTTTCATCAAGAAGACGCCCTATATGTTCCACTTCAACTGCGGCATCCATCTTTTTAGCTTTCTGCAACAGGGTGTTGAGCAGATGCACTCCTTTCTGTCTTGTGGTGAAAGTGTGCAGCAAAGCTTCGCCAAGCATGACCGACACCTTCAGTTTACGCAAGGAGAATGAAGGGTCAATCTTGTCGAGATATTTCAAGGCACGGCTCAGATAGCGCACGGCATCGCGCGGTTTGCCAAGATTCAGAAGAGTTTCCGCCTCCCTGACAAGTGAATCGACAAGTTTCCCTACCGCCTCCGGTGCACCGTTTGCAGCCATGGAGATATAAGTGGAGGTGGCGACCTGATAATGTGCCAGGAGATTGACCTGCTTTATCCTTGATCGGTAAGCCGATGTAGCGACATTCAAGGCATATACATGAGCCGACGCATAACGGTCGGGGTTAGCTTTTGCAAGGACTTCAAAAAGTTTTATCGCCTTATTTATCGTACGCTCTGCAGCATGGAACTCTTTGCGCTCGGCGTGAATGAGCGCGAGGTCGTAGAGCAACAATGCAAGTACGCTCCTGAAGGCTGTGTCTCTCCGCTTCGGATATTCAGAAAGGATATGCAACGCATCGGCTATCCTGACTAAAGCGCCATCGACATCACCCTCCTCTATCATTGCCGCCGCCAGAATCTGCTGTCGTGCCGCATCCTTGATTGTCTCACTGTAAGGCGCATTATGCGTCGTGATACCGGAAATCAGCGTTATCGCCTCATCGACATGTCCGCTGTCAATGGATTGACGCATATAAGTACTTACAAGGTCGTATGCCCCGTCAAACGGCAATGCCTCAACGATTATCCCGGCATCAGCACTGTTTTCAAAGGGCAACAGTGCGGAATCAGCGACGCGGTTGATAAATCCTGTTTCAAGCGAAGTCGATTTCATGCCATAAAGAATTATTTCACCGGAAGGAGTCCGTCAAATGACTGCGACGCTACTTTTGCCGTCTGCGCCGCCTCTTCAAGCACCGACATCATGACATCTTTGCCGATACGCTCACTCAGCAGGTCATTTTTGCCCTCAAGCTGCGAAAGCAGGCTGGCGACAGGCTGTCCTGTCTCCTGGGCTAGCTGGGTAAGGGTGTGCATGACAGCCTCTCCCTCGCCACTGAGTGTGAAACGGGTTATATCATTTTTAATCATGGCATCAATCACGCCGGTAATCGCCCCCACACTCCATCCGAAGTTATTACCGCCGGTTTCTGCCATCACCTCTACCATCTCCTTATCGTGATAGTAACGCAGACGCGCGTTATTACGGTCAAGGTTGATAAAGTCGCGGGCATAAAAACTTATGTTGTTCTTATACGCTGCGGCATCATCGGTGGTGCGGAATATCGTATTCAAGTCGCGGTTACGGGTGATGACGACATCGGCAATCTCAAAATTTTCAAGTATCGCCGGCATCACACGCGTTATGCGCGGCTCCTTTTCGGGAGCAAAACCGGGTACATAGATAATGATAGCCTTGCGCTCCGACGCGTGTTTCACTATCTCGAAAAGATGGGGGCGCACACGCGGGTCAATGGCATAGAATCCGCCGAATATCAATATGTCATCCTTGTCGATGCGCGGCCACACGACATCAAAACTGTCATTGTTGTTACGTCCGTAACGCACTATCTGCGGCTCGCCGTCGCTGTCGCGGAATATAAACGACGAAGGGGTCACACCTTCTGTATAACGGTCGATATGGTCGACCGAAACATTGTCGGACTTCAATGAATCGACAATCATGTCGCCGACACGGTCGCGCGCCGCCTCGCCAACGAAGCTCACTTCCCTGCCGATCCTGCCAAGATTTGACGCCACATTAAGTATCAATCCTCCGGGGGATGCCACGCGGGGCATATCGCCGTCAAACAGGATGTCAAGCACACATTCGCCTATTGCTATAATCTTTCTCATAATAATTCAGGGGATTAAGATTCGGCATTACGTGATTTCACACCGAGATAGCCTCCGTGATGGCGCAATGCGTATTGTTCGCGGGTAAATCCGGAGAGACGCATGACGTTGACCACCAACACATCACCTATCACGGTCATCATCGTGGTCGAAGTGGTCGGTGTAAGCCCGAGAGGACACACCTCCGGCGAACCTCCTGTCGAAAGCGTGACATCAGCGATCGACGCAAGTTCACTGTCGGGATTTCCGGTGATGACAATCAACGGCAGTCCGGGATAAAGGTTGTGGGCGAGCGTTACGAGGTCGATTATCTCGCGGGTCTTGCCTGAATTGGATATCAGAAGCATCACATCGTTGGGCTGAATCACACCTAAATCGCCGTGCTGCGCCTCTGCAGGATGCAGGTTGACGGCAGGTGTGCCCGTAGAGCAGAATGTCGTTGCGATGTTCATCGCAATCTGTCCCGCCTTTCCCATTCCGGAAGTCACGACCTTACCACCCTTCCGATGGACATGTTCAAGAATCAGTTCCACGGCAGCGTCATAAGCCGGAGTCACCGGGATATTGGATATCGCGCGGCTCTCACAGTCAAGGATTTCGCGCATGGATTGCTGTATATCGGTCATATTTCAGAATCATTTCTTAAATACAAAGATAATCATTTTTATCGCAATTCATGTCTCGCCGCCCCAAATTCTTGAATTTATCAAGATTATATAATGCGGAAAATCAACCGCAAAATAAAAATCGCGCAAAATTTTCTAAACAGCATTTACCTTTGAATCTGCCGGGGGTATTAATAAGATGATTCTTTCAGAAACATCCTTTTGGGGCTTGCTTTCCGTGGGTATCGCTGCGCTCAACCCACGGCTACATACAGATGATGCCCTGCGGGCAATCCCAGCGAGTACCGCGGGCGAGCTCCAATTCAATGTCACTAACTTAAGGTTCAAGGGGCGTAAATCCCCGGAAGGGGATTCATTCCGTTAACCGCGGGTAATGCCGAAGGCATACCCGTGGCTCAAGCGCCTCTCTCCATAGACTCTACCCCGAAGCGGGTTGCATAGCCGCCTGATTAGCATATATTTATGCAATCCATTTCAGGGTTGTGTGGTGTGGCGGGACATGCGTTCCACGGGTGTCCCATTCGGGGCTACCCGTGGTTAACGACATTTTGCCCATTCCGGACAAAATACTTAAGTTAGTGACATTGAGCTCCCATTCGCCCCTTATACAATCAGCCGTATATATGGCTACAGAGGCGCAAAAGGCAGCGTTATTGCTCCTCGGGGAGGATTTTTACGTTGCCGCCGGCGTTTACGCGGTAGCGCGCCGAGGTGTGGTCGGCAAGGTTTGTCACGCGGAACACGTAGTCTTCGATATTCACGTTTGCGCGCTCTGAGCCGTCGTAAGCATTTTGAATAGCCTGCTCTACTGTGTGAAATCCTGACCCTTCATAGGTGTCGACTTTCTTTCCGTCGAAATAAAGTTCTACAAGTACATCATCAATCGGATGTATGCGGTTTGCTGTCATAGTCGTAAATGTTTGCTTTTCTACTATAACGCTTTTGCGGGGGAAAAGGTCAAATCTATTGTGCATGACCTTAGAGTCTTTGGAGTACTTAGCGACCCTAAAGACCTTAACACCAACATCTGAAAACTGACCTCTGACAACTGACAACTCCTACGAATAGGCGTGGAGCGAGGAGAGGGCGTTGACACCGAAATAGGTCATCAGCACGGCAAGGAAAGCAAAGAGCATGTAGGCATGGAAGGCGGTTGGGCGGTTAAGTGGCTTGATAGAGCGGTGCATCGCCACGGCGTATATAATAAAGGTGATTAGCGCCCATGTCTCCTTCGGGTCCCATGCCCAATAGCGTCCCCATGATACATTTGCCCATACGGCGCCGGTAATTATGCCAAGTCCGAGAAGGTATAGCGCCGGATAGAGCATCACGCGGTCAAGCCACATCAGGCGTTCACGCCGCGATGGCGAGAAAAACGAAATCACGCTGCAGGTGACGGTGAAACCGAAAAGCGCGTAAGCCGTCATGACAAGCGTCACATGTATGCTCAGCCATGGAGATGCAAGCACAGGCATAAGCGGTGTCAACACAGGATTGGAACCGATGAGATGAGCCACAAGAGCCACGGCACCGGCAAAAAGCATCCCCACAGGCAGAAGCAACGCCGATGTGCGGTGAAACACCAGCAGCAACGGCAACAGCACAAGCAACAGAAATTCCATGGTCTCACCGGTGTTGGCAAGCGGTATGTGCCCCGACATATACCATTCAATGATATATGCAGTCAGCTGCAGCAAAAAGGCAACCCAAAGCAACACCACAGCCGCTATGGTAAGCTTCGGCAAGCGGAACAAGGCGGCAAAAGCCACTGCCGCGCCACAGAAAAGCAGTATGAAAATCAGCGTGGAAAAAGGCACTTGATTGTAGACAATCTCCGCCTCCACGCGGGCAGCGGACATAGAATCGGCATTATCGGGAAGACGCATAATCAGATTTCCCGCCAACAAATCCATAATCAGACCGACTTTCTCGTCAAGCTCCTCGATGGCGCGGTCAAGCTCTGCATTGCCTTTACCATACAAATCGCGCAGACGGTAATAATCGGAAGCCGAAAACAGGTCGTCGAGCGATGCATACCGTCCGTCAAGCCCGAGACAGTCGCGCAACGCCTTATCTTTCACAAGAATTGCACGCTCCCCCTGCCATTGCTCGGGATAAAGCAGCCATGACGCCATAAACTGCTCCGGCGACAAACCGCGATAGCGCGTATCGCCGGTGATTTTCAGCGTGAAATCACGCGCGAGCGAATTAAATGTCATCACCCAGCCATTGTACATCACCTGCTTGCGGGAAAGCGAATCGGCTTGCTGACGCGGTACACCGGCGATAGTCTCTGCCGAAGCCGCGCCTGTGACGGCAAGCATCAATACTGTCACCGCCGACAGACGTTTCACCGCCTTACGAAATCCCGATACCCGCGACAGCATGAGCCACAATCCCGCAACGGCAAAGAGCAGAAATCCTGTATAAACCATCCCTATTCCAAGCGGGTCATGATTGACACTGAGCACGGTATGCCCCTCGCTGTCATACGACATCTGGCAAAGACGATAGCCGTTTACCGATACGATGTTGTTGACCGACACCTCGGTCGGCTCTCCGTCGACACGAAGATAGCTCACGAAATCGCGCGGCACCTCTCCTCCGGGATAGTATGCTACGGTGAAACTGTCAAGCGACAGCCGGAACGGGAATTGCCTCACTGAACCGTCGGCAAGCTGATAAGCCGAAACCTCCTCACCTTTGCCGAGACGTACCTGCCCGCGGTCGCCGGTGAGCCATGTCATGACCCCTCCGACGACAATCACAAGCAGCGATATGTGCAGCAGCCACGCCGGTTTAGAAAGCCGCATAACCATTACTGGCGACGGGGCGAACCGCCATACATTCCATTTCAATCAACCATTCGGGGCGACACACCGGCGCAAGCACAATCACACGGGGTACCCCGGGGAAACGCTCCTCATACATTGCGTTAACCGCAGCATAGTCAGCGATGTCGCGCAGATACACAATCATGTGACACACATCGTGCCAGCCACATTCCGCCTCGGCAAGAAGCGCGCCTACATTTTCCCACATCCTGCGGGTCTGCGCCTTCACATCGCCCTTATGCACCACCTCACCACGGTTGTTGATGCTCGCCGTACCGGAGATAAACACGTGGCGACGGTCGCCGTAGTCAACGTATGCGCCACGCTCAAATGCCACACCGTACTCATAGGTCGGATTCAGATATTCCGGCGCATAAAGATACCTCATCTGCCCTGGCACGATGCCTTTGACGGCATAAGTGTCCATCTCCACGGTCACGCGCGGGTCGGCATGGCGCCCCCCGATACCGGTACTTGCTATGAAGTGGGTGTCGGACGTAAGGTTGTTGGTCATGAACATCTCGTTCCTTCCCTTCACCATCCCGGCATAGTTCACATCGACATCGTGCACGAAAAACCATGTGCGCACACAGTTGTCGGCAATCGAGCAACCCTCGTCTTCAAGGCGCAGGGCGTAGTCGCAAAGCAACGCACGGGTGGCAACCTCCGACTGCACATCGGGTGTGCAGGCACTCCCCTGCCAGAAATGAGTATAATCTCCGTGAGTCACTGAATACAGTCCGTTGTACAGGTTATTGACCGCCACTCCTTCCTGCAGATACACCCAGAGAGCCAGCTTTGTGCCATCGAGCGGCGACTGCTCCACGATAGAGACAGCGCACTCTTCCTCACGCGGCAGCTGCGACTGCTGGTTGGAGGCATCGCTCAGGAAATAGCGCTTGAACACAGGCACTACACCGGTGCCGAGACGTTCGCGAAGGTTATTGTAAGCGGCGATGACGGTCGACAGCTGGGCGGCGAAAGGCTCCCCGGCAGCGGTCGACTTGATTATCGCATGGTACTCCGCCACTCCGCTCCCGCGCATAAATGCCGACACTGTGGTGGAGGCACCGTTATTATAATATGTAGTCATTTCCCTTTTTATTTCTTCTTCCAGTAACATAAGATGTCATCATTTTTTAGCACCTGCGTCAATCCAGTTTTTCACAAGATCGACTGAGGTATTATTAGAAATAATCGTATGGTGACGGTAAGCCCAGTCATCCGATATATCTGTGGCGATAGCGCGCCAAAGCACACTTGCCGACGCATCGCCGGGAGTCACGCGCATCATGTCGGGCGACTTCACCGAAGCCACATTGACCAAAGCATCGTAACTGTCAGCCTCGGTAAGGTTGAGCGACGCAGCCGCATGATTGCTGCCGCCGTGACACTGCACACAGGCGGCGTTGAACACAGCGTTCTGAACGGCGACAAACATCCCGGCATCCACACTCCCTACATCGAAATGTATGTATCCGTCACTTCCCTTGACAGGTTCGACAGCGGCAAACGTGGCTACACGCTTGCGAAGGCGGTTGACTACACAAAGCTCGATGCTTGAAATGTCGTCGGTGATACCGTCAATTTCAAAATCCCCTCCTGTCACAGGACGCGACACCTCGGCGTATTCACTGTCGCTGAATCCCGCCACGACAACCGAATATCCGCTTGTCCAGGAATCGATTCCTTCGACATCACCGGTAAATTTTACGGTCGATGTAATACCGTTGTCATCCATTCCCATGGAGGCGTCATCATATATCTTACCGTCGTCGCATGAAGCGACAGATGTCGCCAGTGTCAAGGATAATATGATATTGTCAAGTCGCATATTGTCAGAATGTATATTGTAACTGCACGGTGGCGGAGTGCATGGCAAGCCCGAGATCATCGTTGTCACGGTCAAGCTGTGTGGCGTGACCGGTCCTGCCCATGTACTGATACATCGCCTGCAGTTTCAGACCCGTACCCTTGAAGAAGTAATTCACACCCACAGCCGGCATGTTGAGCAGTCCGCCCCGGTCAAGACCGTTACGGTCGAGAAGGTCGTAACGGAGCGCGCCCTGCAGACGGTCGGTGATGAAATAACCAGCCTGCACATATCCGCCGAGATAATTGTAAGATTCGTCGATTTTCTGGCGTTTCGTGAATCCTACTCTCATATAATAAGCCTCGGCTGCGAGATATAGGCGGTTTTTAATCCATGCAAACTCCACTCCGGCGCGGAAATCGTTGGTGCTCTCGTTTTCGCTCTCCACGTTGATTGAAGCCGACACGCCTATGAGCATCCTGTCAAGATTAAGCTGACGGGGAGAGCCCTGCGTGGCGGGCATCACGCCTTTAGGCTGGAAGGTGAAACGTCCGGCATATAGCAGCGAAGGTATGTGCCAGTCGTCGCTGAATGTCTTGGTAGCACTGTTTACCGAGGCACCGGTGCCGTTGAATACACCTACCTGATAGCCCCATTTCTGACGGATAAGACCGTGTATCTCCACACCGAGGTCAAAACCGGTGCCGATATGAGGCGTGACAGCATTAAGCGAATGAGGCATTATCACCGATGCGGTCAGCGACACGGGTAGGGAGGGGAACAGTGTCTCGCCGAGCGTGGTAAGATAAGCGTGGGAGAAGGGAGTCTTGAATTTTCCTATGCGCACGGCAAACTGGTCGCGTATCTTCACGTCGGCCCATGCCTGCTGCAAGAGGTTGCCTCCGGAAGCGGCGGCGTTGATTGAAAGATTATATGTGACTTTGCCGAATGCCTTGCCCGTAAATCCGAGCACCGCGTAAGGTATGGCGAACCCGGAGTTTGCCACATTATCCTGGTTGTAAGCCGGGTCAAGACCCTCGCTGTCGTAATAGTTGAAATTTGCCGATGTCTGAACGAGCAGATATGGCTTGAAGAGGAAATCACCGTTGCGCGTACCCCATGAGAAGCCGTCGCGCCCTGCAAGCGACACGACTCCATTTTCGGTATCGGCATCATACTGCGCCGACGCTGCGACAGGAAGTAGCGAAACCATCAATATTGCTGATATGATTGATTTTATTCTTGACATAACAAAGTTAATAATTTATATTCATATTTTAAGTTTAGAGGGGCAAAGTTTAGGGTTTATGGTTGAGGGTTGAGGGGATACCGATGCATCCTTTGCCTTCCGTGTACCGGGCGAGCTTCCACTCGCCCCTACTGCTACGCTAAGCCCGCTTTACGATAGCTAACTTCCTATTAGCCTTTAACCCCATAACCTTTTAACCCGCTTGCAAGGCAAGCTCTTAACCCTCAACTTTCGCAAGCGAAAGTTGAATTTACAACGATTTAAGAAATTCGATGAGGGCATCGCGGTCGCTCTTCGACATTTTGCGGAAGAGATTTTTTGATGCCTCCCCCTCGCCGCCGTGCCACATTATAGCCTCGGTGAAGTTACGTGCACGACCGTCGTGGAGGAAATAGGTGTGACCGTTTACCTTCTCCTGAAGACCTATGCCCCAGAGAGGGGTGGTGCGCCATTCGTTGCCAGCGGCAAGTCCCGACACATAATTGTCGTTGAGACCTACACCCATAATCTCGGAGCCCATGTCGTGCAGGAGATAGTCGGAATAGGGATGAATGGTCTGGTTACCGAGCCAAGGGAGCTGTGTACCGTTGAGCAAGGTTGAACCGCGTGGGCGGGTATGAAGGGTAGTCACGTGACAAAGGTGACACTTCGCCTCGTAAAACATCTGTTCGCCACGCTTCACCTGCGGGTCGTCGACATTACGGCGCGCCGGCACACCGAGCGACTGCATGTAGAAGTCGACATTTTCCATCTCCTCGGTCGACACATCGAGTTTGTCGTAAAGAAGCCCCATCATGGAACCCTGCGACATCTGTATCTGCCCCTCGCATATCTCCTCGGGATAGCGGCTGTTGGTGACACCCATGTCGCTCGAGAAGCCGAGTTCCACGGTAAGATCGGCATGCTGGGCCTTGTTGCCTGACACTCCGAGACTTCTCACACCGCGCTCGTTGATGTAGTTGCAGCGGCCCGATATGCCAAGCTCGGGATAATTGCTCTTGGCGGCAAGCGCCTCGATTTCGTTTTGGTCAAGCGCCATCATCTGCCCCATGCCGACATGCCGGAGCGGTATGCGCACCGTGCAGAAAAGGTCGTCGGGGTCTATCTCGTCGGCATACCAGTCGGTGATGGTATAGGTAGGATAGGCAAGCTCGTAAGGCTCGCCGTCGGGGAATGTGAACGACTCGAAGTGCCAGTCGACCTTCAGTTTGCCCTCGGCTTTTACGCCGTAGATTGACTGGTCGTGAAGCACCCTGCCGTAATCTTTGAAAAACGCTCCGTTTTTGCGGGTCACATACACAAGCATCGCCGAAAATCCGTATGCGCCGGAACCGCCGTCGGCCCATAGCGCAGGCTTTGTGCGCCCCGCATTGCTGTGACAGCTTCCGCAGGAATATCCGGCATAAACCGGTCCGAGACCGCCGCCGTATCCGTTGGACGATGTACGCATGTCATCATACAGCTTGTCGCCACGGTAGAAGCGGGTGGTGTTTGAGCCGCTCACCCAGTCAGCCTGAGTGTCAAAAGCCTTCGACGAGTTGAGAAATATGGTCGAGGTGCCCGCCGACAGTTCATAACCCTGCGGGGTCTCGATATCGAGCACGTCGAGACCCTCCCGGTCACATGACACGAGAGGGCTGACGACTACTGTAACGAATGCTGTAATATATATGTGTCTAAGTTTCATTTTACTGTTCTTGCCTTACCATCCTTGAAGAGAAGGAACTCAAGAGTGTGGAATCCGCGTATGTTCTGTGCCGCTTCGACCTTACCGTCGTCGTCACCGTCGCCCCAGATGAGGTCAGACACGTTTCCGGAAGAGAGATGGTTTACAATCGCATCCTGGTCAAGAGGCCAGCTGTCCATGTTGGGGTCAAGACCGAGAGCGTCGACCGGACCAAATAGAAATGCCTCACTCATTTCCCAGGGAGCACGTGCCTCAAGCCATGCCTCGCATGCGGCTTCAAAAGCGGCGTTGCTGCGGGTATCGGCAAGATTGCGCACTGCGGTGTAGAGGGCGGCGTTCTTGTCGCGGAGATCTTTATAAGTAGGAAGGATAACTATATCTACATAATCCTTCACGATGGCGTCGAGCTCGGCGTCATGACCGTCGCCAAGACTGTTGAAAAATGCCTTGAGGTCGCGGTCGAGCACTTCGTTGAGCGTAGCGCAGGCATCCATTGCGGCTCTCGACTGGAGTGAATTGATATGGCTGCGGAAGGGAGCCGGTATACCGATGATTGACGCTGTGGCGTTGTTGATAGCTTCAAGCACCTTTGCGTCAAGCTCCGGATTGAGGCTTCTTACGAAAGTGGAGATTGAATGTGCGCTGATATCGACGCCGTAAGTGCAGGTGTAGGCGTTGAGGATTGAACGGATGTTGTTGCTATAGTCCTCGCGTGAATGCCAGCTGTACCATGATTCCACCGCATAAAGCGCTTCCTCATATTTACCACCTACATAGAGATTGTAGGGATCACCGATTTTAGCATTGCCCACCTCATCGGCGATGCTGCTGCAGCCGTCGATTATTTCGGAGATGCAGTTTAGCGCACTTGCGTAAGTCGAGTTGTTATGGTTTTTGAACGTAGTGGCATATGCGTCGCCGCCGTCGTAGGATGTAGCCCATGCCTCAAATAGGCTGTTGGCGTCATCTTTCAGGAGGTTTGCCACCTGAATGGTGTAATTGTGCCATGCGTTAGCATTGGAGGCGGTGTACTCCAGATCTTTTGACTCGACCGGCTCATTGGGGTTGGGCTCGTCATTTTTCTTGTCGTCGCTGCATGCCACCATCGAGCAGCCCAATGCAAGCGCCATGATTGCTGAGTAAATTTTTCTTTCCATATATCTAATTTTATTTTTATGATTCTTATAAATTCAACTTTCGCAAGCGAAAGTTGAAGGTTATGAGGTTATGGGGTTAACAGGTTATAGCGCATGCGCCCTAACCGTATAATCTTCAAGCCGCAGGCTTGAACAATAACCCCTTAACCCTCCGCTTTCCGCGAAGGCGGAAAGCGGAATCAGATAAACCAGCCGATGTAGGCGATACCTATCGACACTTCATTCTCGCTGTTGTAGCGACCGCTTCCGAAGGGGTTGGAGGTGCCTATCTGACGGTTGGAGTAGTCGGCCTTCACCACGAGGTTGGGCAACGCATACCAGTTGACACCCGCACTCCACTTGCTCACTTCCAGACGGCGGTCGGCTGTAGCGGGCGCGGCGACCGACTTCTGCGGGTTGAAATATTCGTAACGGGCAAACGGATATATCACCGGCATCTTCTTGACCCCGGTCACGTTACGGAGATTGAAGCCAATCTCCGCGCCATAGCTCAGTGAGTTTTTCGCCACGGGAAGCAGGCGGCTGTAGGGCGATGCGCCGGGGAGTTTGTTGTTTTTGCCGTTTACCGCAGCAGTGTTACCCACATGTCCGTAAATCACGTTGGCGCGCACTGTCAGGTAGCTGTTGCGGTACTGTCCGTCCCAGCTCGCCATCGTGACAGGTATCCTGCCGTCGGCGGCGTAGGTCTGTGACTTGTCGGAGTTGGCGCCCGCGTCATGACAATAGTAGAATGACACTCCCGTGCGCAGCCCTTTCACGCCGCGATAGTCGATACGCGCCACATATCCGGGCGAAGTAAAGTTGTCGGTCTCGAAAAATCCCTGCTTGCCGCCGGCAATCCATGTGTCGCGGTCAAAACCGTTGGCGTTAAGTCCGGCGACCACCATCGCCTGATAGTCAAACAGGGCATGACCGCTGCCAAATGTACCGAACAGTGCGATACCGGTCTCATGCCATGTGCTCGGTATCATCACTGTCTCGCTTTCGGGGCGGACGGTGCCGAAGAAATTAATCGGTTCGTGATGCGTGTTGGTGAGTCCGAACGGCACTATCATGTGTCCGGCGCGCACATTAAACTGCGGGATGATAAGGCGTGTGATATGAAACTGCTCGAGAGCGACCTCGCCACCCTTCTCGACCTCGGTCTCATACTCGCCGTTCTCGCTGTTTTCTATTTCGTAGGCGATGCCTGTGCCTCCTGATTCAAACTCAATCTCGGCACCGAGTATCCACTTCGGGGTAAATTTATAATCAAGTGCAAGCACAAATCGCGGTATCGCCACTGTGTTGCGGCGTTCCTTCGTGGCACCGTCTTTCTGGAAGCGGTTGATGCCGTAGTCCTTGAACGAAGCGACCATTTCTCCATAACCGCCAAACCGGAACTTTGAATATCCGGCAGTATCGGCAGCTTCCTGTGCCGTAGCGGGAGCAACGGCAAGCAGAGAGAGCAACAATCCTGTAATCTTACTTTTTCCTTTCATTTTGGTTCATTTTTTCGATTGCAAAATTACCGCTGCCCGGAAAATCAGGAAATACTCAAAACTGATGATTTTTTAGACCGATTCTAAATAATAATTAACTAAAAAAAGTGAGTCGGCAGTTTTCAGCCATCAGTTTCCAGAGATACAGAGGGACAGAAGATAAAAGGAATAGAGTTGTTTCGGGAGTGCCCAATGGCAGGGCGCACATGGTGCAGCTGCTTTCCCGCATTGAAAGCATCGCGTTGCTGTGGACGTCTGGAAGGGCATCCGCGATGCGAAGGTAGCTGCGGGCGAGCTTCCACTCAATGTCACTAACTTTGGTGCCGGAGCCATAAATCCCCGAAAGGGGATTCATAGGGTTAACCGCGGGTAATGCCGGAGGCATACCCGTGGCAGGCATAAACCTCCCCACGTATCGACCCCAGAGCGGGTCGCATAACCACGTGCTGACCCCTCGGACAATTATTCTTACATAAACTTTGTGATTCCATTAATTTTAATTACATTTGAATTTAGTCAAATTATAGTAGTATGAGCAATGTTAATTCCTTACACCACATCGTAATTGCCACTCATTCACGCAATCGGTCAATCACACCGCACCATAGCGAAGAACTTTACAAATACATCTGTGGCGTAGCCAAAGGGCAAAAATGTAAAGTGTTACAGATTGGAGGTATCGAAGATCACATCCATATCTTAGTAGATATCCATCAGGACGTAGCAATCTCAGTCCTCATGCGCGAAATAAAGCGGAGTTCAAGTATCTGGATGAACCAAAACCGAAGTAAGTTCCCTTCATTTACAAGATGGGCAGAAGGTTATTATGCTTTTTCCATATCGGCAACACATAAATCAGCGGTTGCGCAATATATAATTAATCAAACGGAACATCATCGCATTATTTCTCCACGAGAGGAGCTGATACGCTTTTTAGAGAAAAACGGTATAGAATATAATCCTAAGTATATTAACTGATAATAATTATGCGACCCGCTTCGGGGTCGAGTTATTGTGGGGGCATCGCTCTCCACGGGCGCACCTTCGGCGCTGCCCGCGGTTAACGGCATCTTGCCCTTTCAGGGCAAAATCCTTAAGTTAATGACATTGCCCGAGAGGGTATCCGCATCGTGGGTGGCGGCGTCACATGGGTGGCGGGCAACCCCCGCGATACCGACACCGGGCTGGTGGCGAGCTTCCACTCACTGTCACTAACTTTGGTGCCGGAGCCATAAATCCCCACATGGGGATTCATTGGGTTAACCGCGGGTAATGCCGGAGGCATACCCGTGGCGCAAGTGCATCTCCTGTTGACTCAACCCGGAGCGGGTTGAATAGCCATCTGATTAGCAGATACTTATACAACCCGCTTCGGGGTTGAGTTATTGTGGGGGCATCGCTCTCCACGGGCGCACCTTCGGCGCTGCCCGCGGTTAACGGCATCTTGCCCTTTTAGGGCAAAATCCTTAAGTTAGTGAGGTACACGCATCGTGGGTGGCGGCGTCACATGGGTGGCGGGCAACCCCTGCGATACCAGAAGCCGGCTGTAGGGGCGCCCGGAAGGGCGCCCCTACAGCTACGCGATGCTTTCGCTGAGAGAAAGCAACTGCACCATTGGACACTCTAAAAATAATCTTGTTGCTTTTGACCTTCTGTCACTCTGTATCTCTGAAAACTGAAATCTGACAACTGACAACTCCCAACTGACAACTGACAACTCATCCTTTTAACAATAGTTAATTAACACAATAACCCCTCATTTCATTTTGCATCAAATAAAAATTTCATTTATTTTTGCATTTACTAACTAAACCTGAAAACACAATTCAAAGTTGGTGTCGGGGACAAGTGAATTGTGCCTTACCGAACATTCCCCGGCGTATATGGAAAAGTGATTTTAGTAATGTTAAAGTACCTAAAACCGATGAAAAGCAGGCTTTCGATAGCGATGACCTTTCTCTTTATCATCATATCGTTACAGCCACAGGCACAGAATGTCGCGATAAAGACCAATCTGCTTTATGACGCCACGGCTACAATCAACGCCGGCGTCGAGGTGGCTCTCGCGCCGAAATGGTCGCTTGACATTTCAGGCAACTTCAACGCATGGAGCTTCTCCGACGGCAAACGGTGGAAACACTGGCTCGTGCAGCCCGAGTTGCGCTACTGGCTCTGCCGCGAGATGGGCGGTCACTTCTTCGCCTTTCATCTGCTCGGAGGTCAATACAATGTAGGTCACGTCGACCTCGATTTCCTCAGCTTTCTCGGCTCCAATTTCAAGGATTTCCGCACACTGCGCCATCAGGGATGGTATGAAGGCGCGGGCATAGGCTACGGGTACTCATGGCTCTTGTCGCGTCACTGGAACATCGAGGCGGAGATAGCCGTAGGCTACATCCACTCGCGCTATGATGTCTACGAGTGTGCCGGTTGCGGCAAAAAAATCGAGACAGGGCGTCACAACAACTATGTGGGGCCCACCAAAGCCGCCGTCAATCTTATATATGTGTTTTAATCAGCTGCAACCATGAATCATAACCTGTCAACCTTCATAGCGCTACTTCTCCTCCCGGCATCGGCATTGCTTGCCGCCGACAATGCAGCCGCAACCGTAACCGCCTCAGATAGGGGGGGTTACAACACCACTATCACACGCACTGAGTCGACCGTTATCGTCGACATGACGCTGCGCCTCGCCGACATAAAGGTAAAGAGCGAGCAGCAGCTCATAGTGACCCCTGCCTTGGTCAACGGCGACAACCGCCTCGACCTCCCCGGCATAACGGTCACCGGACGTAACCGCGCCCTGCGCGACGCCCGCGAGCACATCGCCACCCCCGCAGGCTACACCGCCTATCGCGCCGGGAAAGTACCCGCCGAACTACCCTACCATGCCGAAGTGCCCGTGGCCGACTGGATGCTCGACGCCGACCTCATAATCACCGACTCCCTCTCGGGCTGCAACTGCGCGCCCCTCACCGGCGGCTCCGAGCTTCTTGCCACACTCGACCTGCGCCCCCGCATATTTGCCCCGCAGTATGAGTATATCGCCCCGGTTGCCGAAGCCGCCAAGATACGCGAGGCGGCAGGTCACGCCTATATCGACTTCCCCGTCAACAAGACAGCGATTTACCCCGACTACCGCCGCAACCCGCAGGAGCTTGCCGCCATACGCGACACCATCGAACTTATCAAAAACGACCCCGACTATACCATCACCGAGCTGACACTCAAAGGCTACGCATCGCCTGAAGGCTCCTACGCCAACAACGAGCGGCTCGCCAAAGGCCGCACCGAGGCATTGCGCGAATATATACGCGGTCTCTACGACTTCCCCGCGTCGATACTCCGCTCGGAGTGGGAAGCCGAGGACTGGCAGGGACTCATAGCATGGCTACGCGCCAGCGACCTGCCCGACCGCGAGGCGATGATCGCCGTGTGCACCGACCCGGTATTTGACGGCAACGACGACGGTCGCGAATGGCGACTAAAGAGCCGATTCCCGAAGCAATACCGGATGCTGCTCGCCGATGTCTACCCCGGTCTGCGTCACACCGACTACACCGTGCGCTACACTGTGCGCACCTATACCTCCACCGACGAGATAGCCCGCGTGATGAAAACCGCGCCGTCTAAGCTCTCGCTCCGCGAGATGTATCTGCTCGCGCAGACACTACAGCCCGGCTCGCCGGAATACAACGAAGTGTTTGAAACCGCAGTCAGGCTCTACCCCGCCGAGCCGGAAGCCAACCTCAACGCCGCCCTCGCCGCCCTCCAGTCGGGCAACCTTGACCGCGCATCGCGCTACCTCGACCGCGCCGGCGACTCCCCCGAAGCTGCTTACGCCCGCGGAATACTCGCCGCCAAGCGCGCCGACTACGACACCGCCCTCCCGCTCCTTGAAGCCGCCGAAAAAGGCGGCATAGCCAAGGCTGCCGACGCCTGCGCCCAGCTCCAAGAAATCATAAAACGTCAACCCTCAAAACCATAAAAGTTTAGGGTTTAAGGTTTAAAGTTTAGATTACACCCTGAAACCTGACTAACTGACAACCCGATTAACATTCGCCTAAATCATCAACTAAAAACCAATACCCAATTACACATGAAAAGTAACAAGCTATTTTTCGGAGCACTAACCCTCCTGGCGTTCACCGCCTGCTCCGATGACAAAAACACGGCACCCGATGATACCATTAACAACGGGTCTGAATCATTCATTAACGTAAGAATTTTTGATGTAAACTCTTTAACCAGCAAGGCGCCTGCATTTGAAAACGGCAACGAACATGCAGCAGCGGGTTATGATGAAAGTGCAATTAAGAGCCTTACCATAGCATTTTATTCTACAGATAAAAAATTCATAACAACAGGAACTGCGTCTGAAATTGACTTTAAAGCTCCTAACCAAACAAATGGAGGGAATATTGAAACTGTCGCAGAAGTCACAGTTAAGTTAAAGCTTAAACCCACCGACCCAGTCCCCGCATGGGCAATCGCTTTCGCCAATCCAATAGACGGCTCAGATGCTAGTCTTGGCGATATCGCAACTACACGCAAAAGACCAAGAACTGCTTTTTGTACATCCGCCACATTAGATAATAAGACAGTCAAAGTATTTGCCATGAACAATTCGGTATATTTCGATGCAAGCAATAATGAAGTAGTGGCAACCCCCGTAACGAGAGCGAATTTCTTCCAAGGCACTAACAGTGGTGGGGTACCGGCAGTTGATTTCTACATAGAGCGTATTGCTGGCAAAGTTGTTCTAAAGGGAAATAACTCAGAAGATAACTCGATATTACCCTTCAATAATAATGAAAAATATAAGCTTATTGGTGAAAACGACGCTGAAACAGAATATTCTTTCGTATTTGTTCCAAAAAAATGGTGTCTCAATGCAGAAGAGAAAAAGACCAATCTTATGAAGGACTTTAAGGATGCAGATTACGCAACCCTTAATAGCAACTTAAAATGGGGCGCAGATGAGTTATGGAACGACCCCACAAGAAAGCGTTCTTACTGGACTCGATCAATAACATGGAACAATGCGACAATTCCTGATGTAAGCGATGATGTCGATACAGATGCAGAAAAGGAAAAATGCAGTCTTGTATACCACACCTATCAAGATGCAATAACTAACGGCGTTAAAGTAGGCACTCCCTGCTATACATTTGAGAATACAAAACAGTCATCTTACTACAACAATAATGCGGCTCTCGTATCTGCCGTAATTGTAGGTGAATATGAATTAAGAGGTAGTGATAATCAACCCCTAAAAGATGGAGATAAATTATCGACTTTCTACCGCCGTAACGGTCAATTCTTCAGCCTGAAAGGATATTACTCTAAAATGGCAGCCGCACAGAGAATATTGGGTACAGTATCCGGAGAAACCTTCACTGCTCTTAGCGCGGCTGACCTTGAAGCAGTAACTAAAATTAATCATCCGACAAGTACTACAACTGACAAATACATGGAAAATGAGGTGACTATTGTATTTGACAAAACTAAGGCTGGCGAAAAATTGACTGATCTTTATGTACGTACAGCTGAAAATAAATATACCAAATATAATGACCTTACCATTGAAGATGAAGAAGTAAATAACGACAAAGACTTATGGATCAATAAGCAGCTATTAAAACAATGTGGATTGACAGAAGCTTATACAAACGGTAAAGCCTATTTCAATATCCCAATCCGTCATCTTGGTATAAAGACAACAACAACAGATGAGACCACGAAAAAGGAAACCACTACTCTTTCTCCCGGATATTACGGTATAGTCCGCAACCATACTTATGACATAACTGTAACCGAAGTGCAAGCCGGAGCTTTCGGAAATGGAGTCTTCAGTGAAACGAAGCCCATCGTTCCACCGACCAAGACAGATGATTATAACTTCAAGGCAAATATCAACGTACATGCTTGGCGTGTGGTTACTCATACGGTAACTATCGGAAAAGAATAGCTTGAAATAACCGATTTTGGCAACCACGGGCTGCACTTTATGTGCGCCCGTGGCGCCAACACCGGCAACAAGGGTGGAATGTTGCCCGCAGGGCATCATCCGGATTTAGCCGTAGGTTGAGCAACGCGATACACTGATGATTCCTGACGGAAACAGAAAAAGGAGACACCCCCGAGGGTTTCGCTACGCTCAACGCCCCGGCTAAACACGGATTATCCCTCCGGGAAACCGCTGCAAGCCGCCCCAGCAACTCCGGTAAAGCAGTCACAGCCCCGCGATAAAGCCGGCTCCCTAAGGTCCTTAAAGTCACTAAGGTTCTTAAAGACCCTAAACAATACTTCGGAAAGAAATGGATTAAATGGCTGATAATCAATCAATTATCTTATCATAAATTTCATGAGGTAAATTATTGATTTTCAATCAATTACAGCTCATTAACCTTAAAATTTACCGAACCATTGCTAAAGACCTCAACTCCACGCGGATGCACCATGGTGCATCCCTACAACTGACAACTGAAATCTGAAATCTGACAACTAAAATAAACCTATGCTCCGACATACGCTGACACGGATATTGATTGCGCTCCTCGCCGTAGGCATCACAGCCTGCGACAGCGTCTTCTACGATGAAGAAGGCGATTGCTCCGTCACATACCGCGTGAAGCTCACCTACACCAAAAACATGAAGAATGCCGACGCGTTTCCCTCCGAGGTGACCCATGTCGCGCTCTACGCCTTTGACCCGGCAGGACGCATAGCATGGTCCACAACCACGACAGCCGCCGAGCTCCACGCCGCCGACAACTGCATCAACGTGGAGGTAGATCCCGGCACGTATGACCTCGTGGCATGGTGTGGCGGCACATCACGCGAAACCGCAGCCGCCGGATGGACCCTCGCCGGAGGCGACAACCCCGTCGAGAAAGCCGACCTGCTCTGCACCCTCGCGACCACCCCGTCGGCAACCCCGGGTCATGCCGTGAGCGACAAAGACATCCACCGCCTATACCACGGCACACTCACCGCCGCCGAGATGCCCGACGGATACGGCACATACGACTATACCATCGACCTGACGAAGGACACCAACTTCGTGCGTGTAATCCTTCAACACGCCGACGGCGAGCCTGTCAACCCCGATTGGTTCACCTTCACCATCACCGACACCAACACCGCGCTTGACCACACCAACGCCCCCGCGTCGGCGACCGTGGTCACCTACCGCCCCTGGGCGGTGACGACAGCAGCCACCGAGCTTCCCGACCCCGACAATATTGCCGGTCGCGGCACTGCGGCGTCGCCCTCACGCGCCGTCACCACCATCAGCTCCGTGATAGCCGAGATGACCACCTCGCGCCTCGTCACCTCGTGTCGCCCGACCCTTGAGGTAAACTGCACACAGCCCGGCAACGAGCACCTTGTGGCGCGCCTCGACCTGATATCCTATTTCCTCATGATCAAGGGAAGCGCCAACCGTCACCTCACCGACCAGGACTTCCTCGACCGGCAGGACGACTACTCGATGATGCTCATACTCGACGACAACAACCGCTGGAACCTCTCCCTCGGACTCTACATAAACTCCTGGCGAATAGTACGACAGGAAGAAACCATCCAATAACTCCACCCCGCAGGCATGAAGCACGACCCACGACATATAATCCTCATCCCGCTCCTCGCCATCATCATGGCGGCCTGCTCCGACACACCCCTGTCTCTTATACACATCTGACGCTGCC
>ENA-OZJX01000188-OZJX01000188.1-human-gut-metagenome-genome-assembly--contig:-NODE-188-length-22575-cov-17.139831_pt1 | contig 22575 bp, 20 predicted proteins | sample MGYA00244177_ERZ653752 | MGnify/ENA primary metagenome ERZ653752 (study PRJEB26926, sample SAMN06165333) | human gut metagenome | biome: ENVO:00009003; feature: ENVO:2100002; material: ENVO:00002003... | reverse complement strand
GGATTCCGCTACGAACTCCCTGCGCAGAAAAAGAACAACTATCTTACCCTTAAAGAGGAACTTACCGAGTTTAATTATACTGACGACCACACTTTATTCTGTATCCCCGGCGACTATGACACCGACGAGTATCTGTGGTCGGAAACCACGTTTTCCGCTTTGCCCGAGGCACTGAATAATTATAAAAAACATTCGGAGGCTCAGCGTACAGGTGGTACGGTCATTCAGACTCCGCTTCTTATAAAGACGGTTGATTCGGTATATGTAAGCGCCCACGAAGCTGCTCTTGCCGGCTATCCCGCCATGCTGCTCGACGTGAACCCCGATACCCACGGAATGAAAGCGCATCTCGTGCCCGACCGTCTCGGGGTGAGTGCATATCTGCAGTTGCCGTTCAGTACGCCCTGGCGTACGCTGATTGTAAGCGATGACGCCCGCGACATACTTTCCTCTCAACTGATACTCAACCTTAACGAGCCGTGTAAGATTGAGGATACGTCATGGATAAAACCGATGAAATTCATCGGGGTATGGTGGGAGATGTTTACAGGCAATGTCAAGACATGGGCGTATTCCGATGACTATCTTGCCAAGCCGGGCGTGACCGATTATTCGAAATTGAAGTCTAACGGAAGACATCCCGCCAACACGGAGAATGTGAAGCGTTACATTGACTTCGCAGCCAAACATGGCATAGACGGTGTGCTTGTGGAGGGATGGAATGAAGGATGGGAAGACTGGGCGAGCTATCGTAAAAACCGCCAATTCCTGTTTGACAAGCCTTATCCCGATTTTGACCTGCCCGCGTTACGCGACTATGCTAAGGAAAAAGGCGTGAAGCTGATCATGCACCATGAGACTGCTGCCAATGCCGCCGACTACGAGTTGCAGCTTGACCGTGCATTCAAGTTTATGAAAGATAACAATTACGATGCTGTTAAGACCGGTTACGTAGGAGCGATTATACCGCGGTCGGAACATCACACGTCACAGTGGATGGTTGACCACGCGCGTCACGTGATAGAGCGCGCCGCCGACTATCAGATTATGGTCGACAGCCATGAGGCGCCGCGTCCCACGGGACTCTGCCGCACTTATCCTAACTGGCTTGCACAGGAGTCGGCACGTGGCGGTGAATTTGAATCATTCGGAGGCAATCCGCCGTCGCACACCTGCATGTTGCCGTTCACGCGCCTGAAAGGCGGTCCGATGGATTACACGCCCGGCCTGTTTGAGACACGCCTGAGCTATTATGGCGAGGGTAAGGATTCGCAGGCAGGTACAACACTTGCGCGTCAGCTTGCGCTGTATCTGACGATGCCATCGCCGATGCAGATGGCGTGTGACCTGCCGGAAAATTACGAGCGTTTCCCCGATGCATTCCAGTTTATAAAGGATGTCCCGGTCGACTGGGCTGACTCGCGTTATCTGGAGGCGGAGCCTAACCGGTATATCACCGTGGCGCGTCTTGACAAGAACTCCGACGACTGGTATGTGGGTGCAATCACCGATGAAAATCCGAGGATGGCACTCATTGACATGAGCTTTCTGCCGAAGGGGGAGAAATATGTGGCGACAATCTATGAGGATGCGCCTGACGCCCACTGGAAGGATAATCCGCAGGCTTACCGCATACGTACCGTGAAGGTCGATTCAAAGACGAAGCTGAAGCAGCGTCTTGCTGCCGGCGGCGGAGTCGCAATCCGCATTACAAAGAAATAGAATTAGAGCAAGAGAATTAAAGTAAATATAAGATTGTATAGACTAAAAACAAATGTTCTGATATCGGCTTGCGTGTGAACGTAGGCCGATATCGTTTTTATATCGCATGCTATTCTAATGGAACGTGTATTCAGCTTGTATTTATTTTAGAATTGTTTTTCTTCCGTTGACTATATACAGACCAGGCATTTGCGGTTGACCCTTTATCAGGTTGCCTCTAAGGTCATAGATGTTATTAGGCTGGTTACTGTCTTCAGAAATTTCCTCGATTCTTGACATTGGGGATAATGACAGTGTTATCTCAATTTCACCATTCCCAAGAAATGCTCTGATTTCATTTGCAGTCAATGAATTGATTTTACCAAGTCGCGTATAGCTCCACGTGTTTGAGCCATAAAAGATGACTAGATTTCTCCCTTGATAGAGAATTACATCGCCGGGACCGGTGGTGATGCGACTGTCGGATATGGGTAATGACATCGGCAGAGGGCCTACTTTCTCGAAACCACCGTAATCATCCATAGATATTGTCAGCGGACCCTTCGCCAGTGTTTCCACCAAATTTCTGGTGGCGTCGTTGTTGACCAATGTGATTGTTTCGCTTCTACCTCCGACCGTGATATAAACAGAGTTCTGCGACAATAGGGATAAAGAGCTGCACATAATTGTCAAAAATATTATCAGTATTTTGTTCATAGTGGATTATATTACAGGTGCAAAATTAGACTGTATCCGTCAGGTACACTTACCACTATTGTGGTGAAGCCTACCATCCATAGGGATAATGATGAAAACATGGATTTTAATGATTAAATTTGCGACATGGAAACAATGGATACTCTCGATCTGAACTCGATAGACGCGTATAACAAATTATATGGTCTCACAACCTGCCATCCTCTTGTTACGGTCATTGACCTGAAAAAAGCGACAAGGCGTTTTGACCGGCTGAGGATGAACTATGGCGTGTACGCACTGTTTCTGAAAAATGGCGTAAACTGTTCGTTGAAGTATGGACGTGAGTATTACGACTATCAGGAAGGAACGGTCGTATGCTTCAGTCCCGGACAGATAATAGATGTTGACAGTTCCGACGAGCCTCTTGCTCCTGATGTTGTGGGTCTTATGTTTCATCCTGACCTGATATGCGGAACTCCGCTCGCGGATAAAATAGCCAATTTCGGTTATTTCAGATATTCCCAAAGAGAAGCTCTACATCTGTCAGAAAAAGAGAAAAATATTTTTATTGATTGTCTGGGGAAAATCAGAGATGAAATAGAGTATCCGATAGACAGCCATTCCTCCGATTTGATCTCAGCTAATATTCAGGTGCTGTTGGAATATCTCAGTCGCTTCTATGACCGGCAGTTTCTCACACGCCATAATGTAAATTCATCGGTTGTGGCTGCTTTTGAAAAGGAGCTGACCGACATATATTCCAGTGGAAGGAGATTGGATGAAGTACCGAAAGTGTCATATTTCGCGGAAAGGGCAAATCTTACACCCGGTTATTTCGGCGACCTCATAAAACGGGAAACCGGCAGCACTCCACAGGAAATTATCACCCTAAAGCTTATTGCCGAAGCAAAACGTAGGCTTGCTGCCACTGACAATGACATCAGCGTAATTGCATACGACCTTGGATTCCAGTATCCACAACATTTTACACGGCTGTTCAAGCGCATCACAGGCAAAAGTCCGAGCGTATTCAGAAACGAATTCTTATCCAATAATTAAAATGACAGCACAAGAATATAATGACTATGTAGCACTCCATGGCACAGTAATTGATGGTTCGCGGGAGCATCAATTCATGCACTCGGCATCGCAGGAGGTGATACGCTTGACTATGGAAATCAATAACCGTTACCATACTCCGGAGGAATTGCGGAAGTTATTGTCAGAACTGACCGGAACGCAGATAGACAGCTCTGTGGGGCTGTTCCCTCCCATATATTCAGATTATGGAAAGAATCTGCACATAGGCAGAAATGTATTTATAAACATGGGCTGTAAATTTCAGGACCAGGGAGGAATATTTATCGGCAATGGCTCGCTTATCGGTCACAACTGTGTGATGGCGACAATAAACCATGACCCTTCGCCGGAAAGACGTGGCTCGATGACATTCAAGCCTATACACATTGGCAAGAATGTGTGGATTGGCGCGAATGTAACAATTACTCCCGGTGTGACAATCGGTGATGGAGCCATTGTCGCAGCAGGGGCTGTAGTTACAAAAGATGTTGCACCCCGCACGATAGTAGGTGGCGTACCCGCAAAATTCATCAAGACCATAGACTAACCGAGATAATTACCCATATCCCGTTTTGCCGGCTATTTCCGATGCAGTGCGTAGAACACGTTGTCGCTCAACATATTGCGAATCTTCGGGTACAAAAGCCCGAAAATGCTCCGTTTTACCTTCTGAAAATCGCTTTCTTGGACCCTCCCGGGTCTGTGTTTTTGTATCCGCAAAGTTAGCTGTTTTTACCAATATTTGCAAGTGACCATCGTATATTCGCTTGGAAAAATGTCGTTGGCTGTCATTTATTCGTTAGGAAAAATGCGGTCATCTCTTGTTTATTCATTTGAAAAAGTGCAATAGATGCTTGTTTATTCGTTCTAAAAAATGTAACTTTGCAGTCGACAAATAGAATGTCATGCTTAAAAGAAAGATTGAGACATATTTATCTGATTGGAAACGGTCAGACAACAAGAAGCCTTTGGTAATAAAAGGTGTACGGCAGTGTGGAAAAACATATATCGTCAAGAAGTTCGCAAAGGACAATTACGAGAATGTTGTCTATATGAATTTTATCCTTGAACCAGACAAGAAATCTGCTTTTGCCGGCAATCTGGATGTCGAGACCATTATACTCAACCTCTCGGCATTGATACCCGACAGTCGTTTCGTTGGCGGTAAAACATGTATTATCCTTGATGAGATCCAAGAGTGTAAAGAGGCAAGAACGGCCTTGAAGTCATTTAAGATGGACGGACGTTTTGATGTTATCGCCACCGGTTCTCTCCTGGGAGTGAAGGGGTATGGTCAGTGCAAAGACAAAAGAGAAGGTGAAGATTCTGTTCCGGTAGGATATGAAACATTAGTGGAGATGTATCCGCTGGACTTTGAGGAATTTTTGTGGGCGAACGGAATCGGAACGAATGTGATTGATACAATACGCTCTTGTTTTGAAAAAGAGACGGCCGTTCCGGAAGGTGTTCATAAAGCAATGATGGAACTGCTTTATAGATATATTATTGTCGGAGGCCTGCCCGAAGTTGTGAATTGTTTCCTTGAGACGAAGAATGTTGAGCTAATATATGAGAAGCAGCGCACTCTCATTGCTGAGTATGAAGAGGATATGGTCAAATACGCTGATGATTCAGATAAACCTCACATCCGGGAATGTTTCGAGTCGATACCAAGACAGTTGGCAAAGGAGAATAAGAAATTCCAATACTCGGTAGTCAAGAAAGGCGGAAGAGGCTCCCAGTATTTAGGTAGTCTTCAATGGCTGGATGATGCAGGTATTGCGGAACGGTGCTACAATACCACCATCACAGAACTTCCATTGTCTGGCAATTCAATCCCTGATTGTTTCAAGGTCTATACTACAGATATCGGTCTTCTGATGTGTATGCTTGATTATGGTACACAGGCCGATATATTGAGAGGCAATCTTCTTGGATATAAGGGAGCGATCTTCGAGAGCCTTATGGCAGATTTCCTTTGTAAGTCAGGACAAAAGCTTTACTATTTTCATAAGGACAGTGGCCTTGAAATAGACTTCTTGGTAAGATTTAAGGGGGAGTGTGTACTTGTGGAGGTCAAGGCAAAGACAGGTAAGGCTAAAAGCATGTCTACCGTTTTGAAGAACAAGAATATATATCACGTCAATAATGGCATCAAGTTAGGTCAGTATAATGTGGGTAGAGAGGGCGATGTGCTGACTATACCGCTATATATGGGCTTCTTGATAAAAGATAAACTTCCAATATCAATAATTCCTGACGTGGATTTAAGTCAACTGACAACCTGAGCTGTAACACTCAAATAACTCTGCGACGATAATGACAGCGAGAGAACTTATAATTCAACTACAGCAATTTGAGCCGGACACAGAGGTTTGGCTCCCTGCGACGACGAGAAAAGGGATACCGACTTACGCCGCGCTTGACCACATCGTTCCGTGCGACTACGGCAACCTTGCAACCGATTTGACAGACACGCCTGATAACATAGATATGCGTCTGTTAGGCGGTCATTCGGATGATGATACGGTAATTGTCCTGTCATCCATATTCGACTTTACAAAGTAAGGTCTCGAAACTTTTATAAGAGAACACAGCCCATGAAGATTCAATATTGTTCTGATCTGCACATGGAGTTTCATGAGAATATGCGCTTCATGAGGTCGCTGCCACTTGAACCGGTCGGCGATGTGCTTGTCATAGCCGATGATGTGGGGTATCTTGTGGATTCAACCATTCCGCATCTTAGGTTCTGGAAGTGGGCGTCCGAAAACTATCGTCAGGTTCTGATAATAGCAGGCAACCATGAGTTTTATAACAACGGTGATATAGCAACCCTGGGCGATAGCTGGCAAAAGATGTTCCTTCCGAATGTTGGATAATATCACAATAAGGTAGTACGCATCGACAATGTCGATTTCATTCTTTCAACGCTGTGGTCAAGAATACCCGTTGTTGATTAGTTCGCAATCCAGAATGGTATGAACGACTATTCGCAGATTCTTTACAACAAACGTCGCTTGATTCCACAAAACATAAACGATGAGTTTGAAAAGAACTTCGCTTTCATCCAGCGGGCGGTCAACAAGAGCGATGCGGAGAAGATTGTCGTTGTGACCCATCATCTTCCCACGTTCTCAGCACTCGAACAAAGACACGCAGGTGACGGACTGAATGCTGCCTACGCCACAGAACTCGGCAATTACATAGCCGACAGTCGAATCGCAGTATGGATTTACGGTCATTCTCATCACAGCACAGACTTGATGATTGGTAACACTCACCTCGTCAGCAATCCCCTCGGCTATATATTCTGCGGTGAAAACGCCAACTTCAACGATTCCGCCTTGATAGAAGTCTGATATATTGGACTATTGAGTGTATTTCCCCCCTCATCATTCATGTTCTGAATGTTTTGGTATGATATATTAGACTTTTATTCCCTCGTGAAAATCTATTTGGTGGATTTGTGAAAAATGACTTACTATGTGATTTGCAGACTCCTCGTTATTCATTACTTATATCCGGCAGATTGATATTAATGCTGTGAACACCTATGAACTTTAATGTAATTTCAATTTCGCCATCAATACTCAATGATACTTACTCATTTTATACACATGGTTTAAATTTAACTTTAGACAAGGCAGTGCATAATCCCGAATAGTCGAGGCTCTGCAATGGCTCTTTGCCTCTGGCAAAACTACAAAAGTTGACTTTTTTATCCCATGAAACGGAAACGAAATTTGTCGGCGGCTGGCATTTGAGCAGGCATGATGGACTCTGAAAAGGTCTTTGCCCGCTGACTTCGGAGAGTTGACGGGACGTTGGCGTTTTGGAGAATCTTTGAGGTATTAATATTATCTGTTTTGGTGTGATATAGTGAATCGCCTTACTGTAAGCATTGTGCGCATTGGTGATTTTGTCGCAAGAAACAAGCAAATTGATGCCTGGTTTGATACCTATGTCTCTAAGACAGCCCAGACGATGTAGTACACGCTCAACTTCATCTTTGTCTTCGGGATGATGAATAGTAAGGTGAATTTTATCAGGTTTTGAAACGGTCAGTTTTTGCCATACCGCTTCATTTTCCAATGGCAAGCCATTGGAGGTGACTGAGAGATAACAAAGTGGATAAAGCGCCTCGATGATTTGAAATATGCCGTCATATTCAAATGGCTCTCCACCTCCGAGGGACACAGCTTTGACCCCATTGGAAACACAGTCTCTCAGAAAATCGATAGCTTCTTCTGCGTTCCATGCTGTATTGCCAGCGGGATTGCTGTGGTTATAACAGAATGAGCAACCTTTGCTACAATAATTGCTTAAATCTATCGATAGCATTTCAATCATAGTTCGAGTGTTTGAAGATAGGCGGGTTACCATTCTAGTTCAGCGACCTTGTCTTGTCGTTTCAAAGCGTCAACTTCTTGCTCAGTGTACGCCATTTTGAAAATCTTACCGCGATAAGGTAATTGGGCAAGCACAAAGATGTGGCTGAGATTCTCTTTTATAGAAGATGTTTCAAAAATCGGATAAGTTATATTGTCTATCAGTACTTCATTGTTATTGATAGGAAATACAGATGAGAACACCGGTAATGCTTCATTATCAATAATTATTATTTGTGGCTTTATAGTTTCCACGACCCATTCAAACCAATTGCGAGAAGAAGATAGCAGAGCAGTAAGAACTTCGACAGTCAACTGTTTATTCGCCAAGTCGATATCCATCCAATATCCGTTGTCCCTGTATGGGAATTTGGGAATATAACTGAAGACCGCAATTTTATCTTTGATTTCTTTAGGCAAGCCAAGTCGATATAGAGCATCATCTTTTCTTGTTGGAGCAATAACATAAAGGATTGTCGGTGTAAGTGAGTTGATAATCCTGGTGGTGTCTGCACACCCATGGTCACAATTTTTACAGCTGTAATGTTCGCTATCCGGACAATATCTATAGAAATCAAAAAGGAAAGGTCGGGTAAGACAATACTTTTTAGTATTACTATCTATTGGTAATAGAGAATATCCGGCATTATCAATTAATAATTTAGGTCCTTCGGTATCGCACACAAACCATTGAGCAATCTGCATATCTTCCGCATTATTGAATCTTACAGGAACATGGAGCAAGCGTTTGTGATATTTTTCATCTATCTGTGTTATCTTTACCGGATTTGAGGGAATATTCATGCGGTGTTGAGGATCCGATGTCCAATATGACTGACAATAAATATAGTATGGCGAGTTGTAGAAGTCGTTGGTAAACTCGACAGATGTTGTATCTTCGTTGTATTCAGAATCTACGTTTAACTCAGGCATCTGATAGATTGCTTTTATCATATTTGCCTTAATCATTTTGTCAAGAGTGGAGCCTTCGATGATATTGTTGTTTTTAGAACTTATACAGCGGCACACTTCGACAGAGAATAGGTTCATTTCGTGTGACACACATCCATTGTTGGTGATATCTTTGTTTTTACAAAGTGCAAGGAATTCCGGGGTACATTCTTCTGCAATAGCCAGACAGACGTCATACCATTGTTCAACGTCTTTAGGATTTTGGGGTTGTCCAAGTAGTTCAAGAATCTGTGACACGTTCAGATGGATGCCTTTACAAGTTCCATTATTAGAAAATCCCTGTCCAAAAAACAGATCTGATAAACTTAAATCAAGCGGGACGTGATTAAACTCCGGCACGGGACCGTTATCTTCAAACTCCATTAGACCGACATTGCCGTCGGCATCTACCATGTACCATGCTGTAGACATGGAGTGGGTGGCTGGGTATTCTTTATCTGTTATCATATTATCAATCGGGATGGATGGCGGTTTTGATGACGTGGTCCGTGCGGCTGGAGAAGAGGGTGTAGGCTTCCTGGATGCGGCTTAGTGGGTAGCGATGCGTGATTAGATGGGTGGTGTCAATTTTGCCTTCGGAAATCAGCTGCATGATTTTGTCGCAGTCGCAGGCATCCACGCCCCCGGTCTTGAATGTGAGGTTCTTGCCATACATCCACGGCAGAGGCAGTATCTGTTCCTTCTCGTAGAGGGCGACAATCGTGACGATGGCATTTGGACGGGCGCAACGCCATGCGAGTTCAAAAGTATCTTCGCCTCCGGCAACCTCAATCACGCGGTCGGCACCACGACCTTCGGTCAAAGAGTTAAGGACTTCAAGGCATTTTGTCGGCACAACTACCTCGACATCCGGATAATGCTTCCGCACAAATTCGCGGCGGCTTTCATCAGCCTCGCAGACGACGATCTTGTGCGGCTTATATAGCTGAACACATTCCAGAGTGCATAGCCCGGTCGGTCCGGCTCCGATAATCAACACAGTATCTTCCTCCGAAATTTCAGAAATCTTTGCCGCCCAGTAGCCTGTGGCGAGGATGTCGCCGACAAACAGTGCCTGCTCGTCGCTCACGTTCTCGGGAATCGGAGTCAAACCATTGTCGGCATATGGCACACGGACATACTCCGCCTGACCGCCATCGATGCAGCACCCCAGCATCCATCCGCCGGAGGCGCAGTTGTTCACAAATCCCCGTCGGCAATAGAAGCACTCGCCGCAGAATGTCTCTACATTCACAGCAACCCTGTCGCCCGGTTTGACCTTGGAGACTTGCGAACCGACCGCCTCGACGACGCCTACCAACTCATGCCCCACAGTGATGCCGACCTCTGCCTGAGGCACAGCCCCATGCAAAATATGAAGGTCCGACGAGCAGATACTCGCAAGAGTAACCCTCACCACGGCATCCTTCGAGTCCAAAACTTCCGGCTTCGGTTTCTCAATCAGCTCAAACCGTCCCGGCGCAATATATGTCAATGCTTTCATCTCAAATTATTTTGTTTTGGAAATTTATTACCCAAGTCGCATTATTCTTGGCACCTTCTTTGGTCAATATGACCATGTCTACTCGGTCAATGGTACGCCTCGATAGTCGCCTTAGCCTGTTCAAGCAGAAATTCCGAAGGTTTCAGACCATCAACATCCTGCAAGCCGATGGCCATCGACCAGTCACGCGCACACTCCTCCACTCCCGGTTTCCCGGAAGCAAGATGCTGCTCAAACGCCTTATATCTGTCTTCGTATACCATTATTTCACTGTTATTAAGCTCTTGCTCAAATTAGCGAGTTCGGTTAGCGTGGAATATTGCGCATCATAGCGTTCCTTTTGTGATGTAAAGGGTTTATTCTGACAGTTCAGCATAGAAGAATCCAATTCATCTTTCATGTCAATGTCAAGGAGAGCGTAGAGGAACACAGTATCTTCCCCGGTATCGCGGGGTGAGGGATTCTGAACGGAGAGATAATATTCGTGTGGAATGAGCGTCTTTGGCACAAACCTTACATTTTCCGTTAGGCGGAAAAGATGCTGGCCACCGGACTTGCGTGTATGGAACAGTACCGAGCCGATAGAAGCGGCGTTATTGATAAGTTCCATGCCGTTGGCAGTGTAATGTATGGGTACAGCAAGTTTGCCTGACTCGTAAAACTTCAGAGATTTTGCACTGTAATTCTCCATCATTACCATGAACACACCTTGTTTCTTATGAGATGGTGAAGCGATAGCCGTAGCTGTCGGAGGCGGTAGCAGCGGACGTGGGTCAGTTCCGAGGTTTGGCAGCTGTTTACGGTTAAAAGCGGAATCGACGAGAGCTATGACACGTGCGTTTTCTTCTTCAATAAGAGCGCGGTCGTGGGCGTTTTCTGCAATGTCTGGCTTCGACAAAGCAAGGGTAATAATGCCTTTGTCTTCCGAATAAGGAGCAAAGACTTTGCCAAGTATATCTGCAAAATGCTCTTTGAGCCATTCATCTGAATTTATACCAGGCAGTGCCCGCATTGCGCTGAAACTATATCGGCGACTTAATTCCTCGCGTATTTTATCACGGAAGATGTTGCGGACTTTGTCACGCCATTGCTTTTTTTGCATAGCATTGTCGCGGGCATACAGCGACAGGACAAAAAGGAAGTTGACATCGTAGTGAGTAACGAGCAACGTATCTCGGTCAAAGAGGCGATTTATGTATTGACGCGAAGCAAATGTTTTAGCAGATTTACCCGTGAAGTCAATGTTATCACGATAGCTTAAATCTTCAGGAATAATACCAGAGATGAAGAAGTTAGGGATGACGTTATAACCTTCTGTTGTATTGTCGCGGAGGCAAAAGTCTGTTTCAAGACGTTCTTCATCAGTGTTCTCTCCGAAGAATAAGTTTAGATTCCACTGTATCACATTACGCGCGTATGTAAACTGTTTGGCAACAGACTCTGTGCCAACGCGGTTTTTCTGCTTATAATATTTAGAGTCGCCAATATAATATGTCATATGTTCGCCTTTCATGGGCTCATCTTCGCGATGCGCGCGCGTAAGAGAATCCCAAAGGAAAAGATGGTCAACCTCTTTGCCGTCATCTTGCTTCTTATTGAGACGGTCGGGGAAGGTATGGTCTCCTATAAGCTCGTCAATCATTGCTTCGAATACTATGTTGAAGTCCTTCGCAAGCAAGAATTCATTCATCTGTGATGCAATACGAATTTGTTTCGACTGTTCAAAGAACGCGAAACATAAATCCCAAAGTTCAAGAGCCTTGTCAGAGAAATATTTATATTTGATTTGGCGCAGTCGGCGGATTCCTAAACCTTTATTCAGATATTGCTCGAATTTCTTGCCTGTAATCAAGTCGTAATTGATATTGGTTTCGACAGGAAAGCCATATTCAGTATGAATATAATTGAGTATTGAGAAAAATATGACGAGCAATTCTTCATCAAAATTAACAATACGTTTTTTGTTAACCGGGTCAAGGTAAATAGGCGCATTGTCTTGAATTACCATTTGGCTTTTGGCAATGGTGCGTGTCCAGTTGATTTTGTTGAATCCGCTATGAATATTCTTTATAACGAACATAAACCAATCCCGATTTTGCTTGGCAAAATCTATGAGAGAAAGCAAAATATCGAGATATGTATTAGCGGTGCGTTTACGCCCGTGTCCTTGTCGAACGATATTCTGATGTCGAATAATTGTATGGTCTCGGCCTGATGTTTTGCAATCTTGGCGATATACGGCGATTGCACGATAGACCCATACGGCAAGCCCATATATAAATTCGCGCTCTGCCTTTGATAAAGGCGAGCCGTTGGTTTCGAGGTCTATTATATCTTCCGGGAGATGGTTGCCGAAAACCTTGCCGTTCTCTTTATCAAGTACAACTTTTGGGAGGATAAACACACACTCCCCCTTGGCAGCATGGTAATAGTAACCAACGTAGTTGACTCTAACCATTCCGTCGACAGGGTCGAGTTCGTCAATGTTGGGAAACAACTTTTTGACTGACTCAGCGGGATAGTCGTGTTCCTCAATCAGAAGTTTCATTCAACTGTGACTATTAGACCGAGATTTAGTCTATCCGACACCAAATTAAGCAGATTTTTCTGCGTTTTGGTATTGGTACCTTTGATTACATAGTAATCGCCTGATTTTACATATGTATATATTGGGTCAGCAAGAACTTCGGCTGATTCCGTCTTAGAAACAAGAGCGGAATTTCTTCGGGTATATTTTTTCTCAGCAGATATTGGTTCGACCTTATCTAAGCCTATCTTTTCCAATGCTTTTAAGTAAGACTCAAACCGAGTATTTTCTCTTATGGTTGTCCCATCGGGGAAACGAATAGTCAATTTATTTGTTGAGCCATCATCCGTAAAATTAGCCTCATTCTCTAACTCATCTTGGGCTTCTTCTTCGGCTTCTGTCAATTGGAATGGTTGAATGCCTAAATTACGGATAAAGTGTTCCACCTTTTCCTGGACCGTATCGCCATATTGGTCGAAGTAGTTGGCAAATGTTAATACTTCACCGTCTTCGTCTTTGAAGATATCGTCGTCAAAACCGAAATCTTTGTAGACATCGTTATAAATAAAGAAGATAACTTTGGAAAGGAAGGTGTCGGCTGAGATGATGTATTTTCCCTCGTCGTTCTTTGTGGCTTTAGCGAAGAAATACCCGAGTTTTTTATCTTCCTGGTCTGTATCCGTCCCAATGTGAGAATTGATAGCTTCAACAAATTCCCACCAATCGTATTCGTTCCCATTAACGGAAATACGATAGTTTTTGCCGCTATCTGCAATCTTTACATATTTCCAATCCCAACGACGCTTGAAAGCGGAATCAATGGGGAAAAGCGATTGGTCGGACGTGTTCATCGTAGCCCAAATATAAAGATTGTTCGGAAGAAGCAGGTGTGAACCGCTTTTGATTTTGGCTATGATATCATCGTCATATATTCCGTTGATGCTTTCTGCATTGAAAACATCAAGAGCTTCAAATTCTTTTGCGAGTTCCTTTTTAAGGTCATTGTCAGCAATGATAGGATAGTCCGAAAATCCATTTTCGTTGCGGTCAAGTAATTGAAAGATGTCTCCAAAAATTTGAGCACAGTTTCCGCGATTGATTTCTTCAATAACAAGAAAAACTGGACTTGGATTTTCGTTCTGCTGTTCTTTCCATGCTGCAATATAAGCGTTAAGATAAGCCTGATAAACGTATTGGTACGTTATCTTGGTCGTAGTGACAGGTTCCCCTGTTACGCTATCTTTGAGCGGTATCGCCTTGTCTCCCATATTGGTGTAGACCTGTTCTGAATGAGTGATAGGTTTATATGACCCGACAAAAGAGGCATAGTCTGTGTCTGGATGAAATGTTATGCGATAATGTTCATACTTTTGGCAAACCTGTTTGATTTTATGGGATTTGCCTGTGCCTGGCGCTCCGTAATATATCAGTTGAAAGGGCTGGTTAAATATATTTGTTACTTTAGCCTGCGGTATGCTGAGCATTTTATCGGATGAGCTTAATTGGTCTCCAATAACCATTCTTGCCATTGTAGTAAGAGTAGATGTGTAGCCGTACTCAAATTTATCAATGGCAGTCTTGCCCGCTAAATCGTCTCTCGCTTGTTGTGAAGTATTATGAGGGTGTTTTTCAAAATAATCAACATATTCCTCAAGCAGTGCCTTAGAAATTGTTCTTATGCCGCTTACTCCTTTGCTGTTATTTTTTACAAGATAGCAAAGAGAGTCAGAATCCAAAATTTCAATTTGGCCATTTATGGATTTAAAACCTTTTTGGAGTATATAACGCATCGCTTAAGTATCGAAGAATTTCCGAGTAGGGCTGACAGGCGACCGGACCTTTATGCGGCTACAGGAAAGTTCCGTAATTTATTGTATAAGAAATGTTTCTTATATGAGGGGTCTTCGTCAGCGCGAGCGCACAGTTTATAGCAAAGTTACGAAAACTTTTCGAGACTTTTGCCATCGTGACAAAGTTAATGGTCGGTGTGGGCAAAATTTCTATATATCACAGTTAATAATCTTTATCATCGCCATAAGTAAGCTCGGATTCAGGTTCGGCAGCTATGGCAGATTTGCTCATGTCGGCGTCGAGAGAGTAAGGTTGAGTTGGGTTGACAATGCGTTCATAGCGACTAGCGAGATAATTATATCTTCCATAAACAGCCCTAATTTTGCATCCCCATACTTGGATGACGTGCCAGCCGATAGCTTTCAGTTCAGTCTCGCAGCGGGCATCTCTGGCAATGTTTCGCTCAATCTTCTCTTTCAAGAACTCGACATTGGACTTTGGCAACCAGAAATACTTGCATTCCTCATGACCATGCCGAAAACAACTGTCAACGAAAATGACGGTCTTATACTTCGGCAGAACAATATCCGGATTGCCCGGCAATTTTCTGACCTGAACACGTAACCGCTGACCCCGAGAGAAAATATACTTAAGCACAATCATCTCCGGCTTCGTATCCTTTCCCTTTATAGCCGCCATATTCCGTCTACGTTCCGATGCAACTACTGTGTTGGGAAGTGAATAGCGGCTGATTTTCAGTGTGTTATATTGCTATTTGATATTGGCGAGCAACAAACGAGCAACAAATCTGTGACGAAAAAACCGAAAAAATCAGGAGAAATCCCGAAAATAGAAGCTAATTTGAGCCTGTTTTTGGAAATGATTCGTTCCCTCACTTTGGGTCAAATTTGTTGCGTTTGTTGCTCTAAAACCATCGAGCAACAAATGAGCAACAAATTCATCACATTTCCTTTTGTTGCTCACTTGTAAATCGTTGAGTATCAGCGGTTATTGCGATTTATGAATTTTCTAAATAAATCAGTTAAATTGTTTATTATCAATTGTTTAATATATCCTATTTCCCGATGCACTATCCTTATGTCGTTGATAGCGTGCTACTTGAGCTTTTATAATACAGAGGCAGGTTGCATTTCTGATTTTTGAGGATTCTGAGCCTCCCGGCTGACTTCATCCTTAGGAAATGACCTCTCTTTCGTACATCTTGCACAAGTGCAAAGTTAATGATTTTTCGTGAGATAAACGGTTAAAATACGAAAATTTAATTTCAAGTAACTGTAAATTTTCATACCCTCCGATTTGTACCGCGAAAAGTAAGCCGGATAGAAGTTGCAAATCGAGTTACTTTTGTGCTGTAATGTTACTCAAAATCTGCAAATTAGCCAAAGTCGAGCACGCATTTTTTTACATTCTCGCGCGGAATGTAGAGAAGATGTGTCCGAGGATGTCGGCAATCAGTCCGAAGGCAAGTGTAATTGACTCTGAAAGGAGGGCTAATTATACTATGAGATGGCTATTAGGCATGGCTAATTTCCTCATCGAAGATGCGGTTGAAGATTTCGTCAAGACGGGCTTTATCGGTGAGTAGCACATGGAGCTTTTTCAGATTCTTTGCGTTGTCGCTCCACGGAATCCAGACCTTCAGATAACTCTTCGGACCGTACTTTTCATGGAGATGTTCAATCGTCATTTGATAATGTCCGGCTCTTTCGAGTTGAGAATAATTCGCCAGTCCATACTGTATGGTGCGTCGGATTATAGTTTCCGGATCGATGAAACGGTCGGCCTCGGCTACCAATAGCCCATAGCCGTTGCGAGGCTTTTTCTGATTGGAGGCACGATGATCCTCGACGGCACGACCCATTGTTACAATCTGCTTCCGGGTGAAATACGACTTGACAAATTCATCCGCTTCAAGAATCTTGCGAGAGTCCCTGTGATGATTCTCTCTTCCGTTGACGAGTCCGAGGTCGTGAAATGCAGCTATAACATAAACCATATCTGAGTTTATCGACGGCGTGTGCTCTGCAAGTTTCAGACTCTCCTCAAGCACCATACGGACATGATTCTCCCGATGCGCCTTGTCGAAGGCGGCGTAGCGGGGAATAATCTCCCGCTCAACATAGTCGATGATTTCCGGAGAAACCGGCTTCAATTTCAATTCGGGAATCTCGCCGTGCTCACGTTTCTCTTTAAGAATCTGACGGCGATGGGCGCGTTCCTCTGCCATACATTTCTTGCAGATGTGCCGTGCATGACCTTTGCCCGAAAATTTCTCGTTGGCGCGATACCGACCGCATTTCCAACAGTAATGACCCATATCTAATGTCTCTGTTCGTTCACATGGTTCTGTGAGTAAATATCTATCTCATTCTTATCCGCACGATTGTCGCGTCATCATCTACTGCTGTTGCCGAGTTTAACGGCAAACCGACCTCATTATGCAGATAATATCCGTCTGTTGCAATGTATATAGTATCACCGGAGCTGGTATTAAGTTCCGCGGCTTCAGGACTGGTACGGAATTCTTTTCCGTTTATGCAACGGGAAAGGAAAGAATGATTGCTCTCAATGGCTAAGTGATCTCTCGTCAGCAATTCAACATTCTCTCCTCGGGCATGATATATTCTGACATCTCCAAGCCATGTGTAATAGCAGCGATTATCTGCGAATAAGGTCAAGCCAACCGATGTGCCCATTTTTGAACTGTGCCGTTTGGTTTCAGTAGCTATTATGTCATTGGCATATTTCAATCCATTCATGAGAGATTGGTCAGGTGAATCAGTTTTGTAATGCGATTGAATATACTCGGCGATACTGTGAACGACTAATTTCGCCGCTTCCGCACCGTGAGACAATCCGCCCATGCCGTCGCAAACGATAATCAGCGACACGCCGGGCACAATCTCTGCGTGCCAGACATAATCCTCGTTTTCCTTGTCTGCTCCTGGCTGTGAGAATATTTCTAACTCAAACATCGCTTATACGTTTATTGAATACGTCTGCTATGGTGTTCAGCACTCTTACGACATCATCTGAGGCCAATGTCCTGTGCGTTTCGAGTATCTGTATCACAAGGCGGCTCTCTTCAGCAAGTGACGCTTCTTTAGCCAGTATGTCCCGATAATATATCAGTTGCTCTTTTTCGAGAATATTAGCAATATCGTGAGCCATCCAGTATGCACCTCCGACTGTCAGGTCAAAATCCTCAAGCTCATAAACTTCCGGATGCACGCCTCTTTGTTCGTTGGCAAAATAGTAGTTATCAACAATGTACCACATATCTTCGGCATCTTTATTAGTGCCGATATTGCGGTCAAGCCATGCATTGAGTTTCAGAAGGAAAAGACCATGGAGCGAGGCTATCCTGATTTCAAATTCGTTGTCAACACATACAGTGATTGCCTCTCTGAGCACCTCGTCAAATCCTTTGACTGACATGGCGATTGTTTCCTCCGGCGGCCAATATATGTTGTCGTCGGCCTTTGCCACCGCGCCGTATGGCACTATGTCCATTTCATAAGCGCCATAGTAAAACCTCTGAGCCTGATGTGTGGATTTCTCGAAGCCGTCATCAATCAGTGCCTTGCAGATTTCATTATACTTGTTCCAGTCCGGCACGGCAATGGCAATATCAAGATCTCTGGTTTTTCTTCTCGCGGATGTATCGGCAAGAACTTGGAGAATAATATCGCGGGCTGTCGCTCCGATTACAAAGAAATCGTTCCCGATTTTTGAAAACGTGCGATTGAGTTGCCGCAACAAGTCAATCAACAGAGGATTGTCAATCTTTTCAGAGGAGATATTTAAGCTCATATTCCTTTATCTTTTGAGCAGCCTCGATGCAACGACCATTTGCCGTATCCATCAAATCTGCGTAAATCAACAGGGCAGGAACGGTTTTTGCATCCGTACCTTTCCAAAACTTCTGATATACGGCAATCTCGCCATAGGCGGCAGGGACCACGGCTCCGGTCTTCATCAGAGTGGCGGTAGGTACATCGGCATAGACAGTGAACTCTCCCGGAGCTATAAAACCATAATTTAATGCAGCCGCAGGTTCTCCGCCCCAAAGCATACCGTCAGGCAGTTCCAAATGTTTCCAATTTCTGCGCCTTTCCTCATCTCGAAACGCGAAACGGGTCTGAAACAGTTTCGGTTTAAGATTCAGTCCGTAATTTGTAGCCCAAAGCGTCAGCAGTCGGTCTGTATTCGTCAGAAAACGTTTGTTCTTTTCAACGCGAACAAACTGTTGATATATCAGTCCGTCAATAACATTTTTGACAGTTCCGATTGCAACACCAGTCGCATCCATTATCTTACGGTAAGGCCGTCCGACATTTTGCTTATTCAGGAGCAGATAGAAAATGACTTTCAATCCTTTTTCCAAAAAGATGGGATAAGCTTTGGCTGTTGTGTCCTCTACAGGTTTTTCACCTTTATTGGCAAGCATCAAAACTATATTCCCGTTTTTCAGATGGTACTGAATATTGAAATTCCCTGCACAGTCAAGTATGTTGATGTCTGGAATCTTTGCAAGATCCAGCATTTTAGGCGTGGCATTGATGGTCACGAAAAGTATTCGGGTATCCTTATCCATCGGTTCATAATGGTCTGGTATCTTGTCAACCATCGTGCCGAGGGTCAGATTTGGTTCTACGACACAAAGGAACCTCTTACCCATGACGGTAAGATATGGAATTTCGCCATAATAATCGACCGTCGCTTTTTCTATGTGAAGATTGCTGTTCAAGGCAGCAACGGCTCTATTGAGTATTTCTTGATTGCTCATTTGTTCAATTATATAACCTTGTTCAATATCATTGAACACTGCAAAGTTACTGAACAAATGTGACATCACCAAATTATTTGTTCAAAAATTTCAATTTGTTCAATACGGTTGAACGCGGTTGGAAAAGTCGGTGCAGATTGACCCCTCTCGGCGGAAAAATGTGACCCCTTTCGTCGAAATAAGATTGACCCTCGGCGACGAAATAAAAATGACCCCTGTCGGAATACTCCGCAGGGGATTTTTTGTAGTTTTAGAAACCCAAGTCCTGGCACGGCGGGGGTAAATCTAAAATTACAAATTTATGGTTACAAAATTAAAAAATATCCTTCGATGTTACCAGTCGGGGATGGGATTAAAGGAAATGTCCGCGGTTTTCCATATATCCCGCAACAGCACGCGCAAATATGTGCGTCTTTTTCAGTCGAGCGACAAATCCATTGAGGAGCTTCTTGCCATGACAGAGGAACAACTCCGGCAGGAGCTTGGGCAGGAGACTGTGCGCCACAGCAAGCCGTCAGAACGTGAGACGGAGCTTGAAGCACTTCTTCCTGAGTATGCAAAACAGCTGACACGCAAGGGCATGTCCAAGGTCCGGCTGTACGAGCAGTATCATGCTGCCTATCCTGACGGCTATGGGCTGACGATGTTCAAGCAGGCTCTCCGTCAGTATCTGCATCAGAGCAAGGTGGTCGGACATGTGGAGCATTATGCCGGAGACCAGATGTACATCGACTTTGCCGGAGACCGCCTTGAGGTGGTCGACTGCATGACGGGCGAGACTAAAAAAGCAGAGGTGTTCGTCGCAATACTGCCTTTCAGCCACTACACATACTGTGAGGCCGTATGGTCCCAGCGCAAGGAAGACCTCATCAAAGGATGTGAGGGCGCCATGCAATACTTCGGCGGCGTTCCTGCCGCGATAGTGCCGGACAATCTCAAGGGGGCCGTAAGCAGAAGCGACAGCAACGAGCCGGTGATCAATGAAGTGTTCGCCGCATTTGCCGAGCATTACGGATGTGCGGTATATCCGGCACGTGTCCGGCACCCCAAGGACAAGGCACTGGTGGAGAATGCCGTGAAACTGCTTTACAAATCCGTCTATGCCGATATCGAGGGAATGACATTCGGCAGCCTTGACGAGCTTAACACCGCCATCCGTATCTCGTTGCTCGATTTCAACGAAAAGACAATGGCCGGGCGGAACGTCTCACGGGTGCAGATGTTCAACCGTATGGAGAAAGACCTGCTGCGTCCGCTGCCCGAGCGGAGTTTCACTGTGAAGGAACGCAAGCTGATGACTGTCGGAAAGAACTGCTATGTGTCGCTTTTCAAGCATCACTACAGCGTACCCAGAGAACATGTCGGCAAACGTGTGGTCATTCTCTATGACGCCGACACCGTGGAGATATACTGCGGACTGAATCTTGTGGCGGTTCACGACCGCTGTGACATCCCCTATGCCTACTCATGGAAGCGGGAGCACAACCTGCCGGGCCATTACGGGGCTTACGACAAGGACCTTGAGGAACTGTTCGTACGCGCCGGACAGATCGACAACATCGTGCTCGACTATCTCCGGGAAGTAGACAGACACATACAGTATCCGCCGAAGTCCTTCAGCTCATGCCGTGGGATAATCGCCCTTGAAAAGAAGTATGGAGCCGACCGGCTCATCGCGGCCTGCGCCTGTGCCGGAATGAAGGCGGAATACGGTTACCAGGCATTGCGCCGGGTGCTCGAACTGGGTGAGGACGCAGACTTCCTGCCGGATGAAAACGGCAACATCTCCCGGCCACAGGAACCCGCTCCTTCTCTGATACACAAAAATATACGTGGCCGAGAATACTTCTTGGCCCAGAACTCAGACAACAATAAAAAAGACAACAATGGAAACAGACAATAAAACCGCCCCTGTATCCCCAGTACAGGATCAGAACCAGATCTCGCTCGATCTGATGAACCGAATGAAAATGCACGGCATGGCCGAAGCCTTCCGCGAAAGCCTCGCCGGCACCACAGCGCAGTCGATGACTCCGGACTCCTTCCTCTCTATGCTGCTCGCCCGGGAATGGGACTGGCGCGCTCAGGCCGCCATTGCACGTCTGACCCGAAATGCGTCATTCCGCTACAAAGCCTATATGGAAGAAATCGACTACACCGTCAGCCGGGGCCTCGACCGTAACCAGATGGAACGGCTCGCCACTCTCGACTTCGTGCACCAGGGTGCTAATCTCTTCATCACAGGTTCGGCAGGAACCGGCAAGAGCTTCCTGGCATGCGCACTGGGACATGAGGCCTGCAAGCGCGGCATACGCACCCTGTACGGCAATGCCGCAAAACTTCTCGGTGCCCTGAAGGTGGCAAAAGTCAGAAACTGCCTTGAAGCCGAACTCAAGAAAATCGAACGCTGTCAGCTTCTGATTCTTGACGACCTGTTCCTTGTCCCTCTTGACGCAAAGGAACGTCCCATACTGCTGGACATAATCGAAGACCGGCACGAGCGCAAGTCAATAATCATCACATCCCAGTATCCGCCCTCGGCATGGTACGACATGGTGGGGGATCCCACTGTGGCCGACGCTATCCTTGACCGCATAGTCCACTCCGCCCATACCATCGAACTCTCCGGAGAAAGCATGCGAAAACTCAAGGCTAAAAAGTAAGCCGGAAATAAAATCGACAAAATAAGATTGACCCCTTAAAAGTCCTGGCGGCGCGGGTCAATCTTATTTTGACGATGGGGTCAATTTTTCCGCCGAGAGGGGTCAATCTGCACCGACTTTTCCATCTGTATATTGGATTTTTTGAGACGTTTTCCGATATTCCAGCCGAAATGATACAGGTCATTGGAGGTCACACCATCCAATTTAACTGTAATATCATCTGACACATCTTTACCTTTGGCAAGCTGCTGAATATTGTTACAGAGCGTTTGAATCTGAGCCTTGGACAGATGTTTCTCGAATGTGAGGGACGAATATGAAAGAATATCATCCATGATGCCGGATTCGGTATTTGAATCAGTCCCCATAAGGAAGTCCGCTCGCTGTCTGTCGCTTTCCTCGTCCGCAGATTCTACCTGCAAGTGCAAAATTAGGCAATAAATTTGAAGAACTCGGCG
>ENA-OZJX01000157-OZJX01000157.1-human-gut-metagenome-genome-assembly--contig:-NODE-157-length-25001-cov-16.036759_pt1 | contig 25001 bp, 19 predicted proteins | sample MGYA00244177_ERZ653752 | MGnify/ENA primary metagenome ERZ653752 (study PRJEB26926, sample SAMN06165333) | human gut metagenome | biome: ENVO:00009003; feature: ENVO:2100002; material: ENVO:00002003... | reverse complement strand
AGATCAGCCTCGGTCTCGTGGGCTCGGAGATGTGTATAAGAGACAGACCAAAGACTGACGTTTATCAGATTCCGCTGCGCGGGTGTATGATATTATATATGGCACAATGTCATTAATTTAAAGATTTTGCCCGGAATGGGCAAGATAGTGTTAACCGCGGGTAGCCCCCGGAGGGGCACCCGTGGAATGCAAGTCCCAACATAACAACGCAACCCTGAAACGGGTTGCATGAATATATGCTAATCAGACTCCTATGCAACCCGCTCCGGGGTTGAACCAAGGAGAGAGGTACTTGATCCACGGGTATGCCTTCGGCATTACCCGCGGTTACTAAGATGAATCCCCGCATGGGGATTTATGACTCCCTACGCCTTAACTTAGTGACATTGTATATATGGCACGTCCCTACATCATGGTGGTTTTTGCGGGCGTATACTGATTTTTTTTGCAAAGGGTTTGGTATATGTTTTTAAACATAGTAATTTTGCAGTGAAAATCAAAAGAGTATGCAGAACATAAGAAATATTGCCATTATCGCTCACGTCGATCACGGCAAAACGACATTGGTCGACAAGATGTTGCTCGCGGGTAACCTTTTCAGAGAGAATCAGAATGCGGGTGAGTTAATTCTTGACAATAATGACCTTGAGCGTGAACGAGGCATAACTATTCTGTCGAAAAACGTCTCAATTAACTATAAGGGATATAAAATCAACATCATCGACACTCCGGGACACGCCGATTTCGGCGGCGAGGTAGAGCGTGTGCTCAATATGGCTGACGGCTGCCTGCTGCTTGTCGATGCATTCGAGGGCCCGATGCCTCAGACACGTTTTGTATTGCAGAAAGCCATACAGATGGGGCTTAAACCTGTCGTGGTAATTAATAAGGTAGATAAGCCCAACTGCCGCCCCGACGAGGTGCAGGAGATGGTGTTTGACCTCATGTTCAATCTTGACGCGACCGAAGATCAGCTTGATTTTCCGACCATCTATGGCTCGGCAAAGCAGGGCTGGATGTCGACCGACTGGCGCAAGCCTACCGACAATATCCTTCCAGTACTCGATGCCATAATCGAGTACATACCGGAACCGGAGACTTTGGAAGGCGACCCGCAGATGCTTATCACATCGCTTGACTATTCGAGCTACGTAGGTCGTATCGCCGTGGGTCGTGTGCATCGCGGCACATTGCGCGAGGGCATGGACATCGCCCTGTGTAAGAAAGACGGCTCCGTGGTAAAGCAGCGTATCAAGGAGCTGCACACATTTGAAGGCATGGGTCGCAAACGTGTGCAAGAGGTGTCATCGGGCGACATTTGTGCGCTTGTCGGCATCGAGGGATTTGAAATCGGCGATACCGTATCGGATATCAATAACCCGGAGCCGCTTCCGCGTATAGCCATCGACGAGCCTACAATGTCAATGACATTCACCATAAACGATTCGCCCTTCTTCGGAAAGGATGGCAAGTATGTGACATCACGTCATATCGCCGACCGTCTTGAAAAGGAGCTTGACCGCAATCTCGCCCTGAGAGTCAGCAAGGCGCCTCACGAGGATGTATGGACTGTCTACGGTCGCGGTGTGCTTCACTTGTCGGTGCTCATAGAGACCATGCGCCGCGAGGGTTATGAACTTCAGGTAGGTCAGCCACAGGTAATCATCAAGGAGATTGACGGGCAGAAATGCGAACCGGTCGAACTGCTTACCATCAATGTCCCCGAGGAATATTCAAGCAAAATCATAGATATGGTGACCCGGCGCAAGGGTGAGATGGTGTCGATGACCACCCAGAACGACCGTCTGCATATCGAGTTCAACATACCGTCGCGAGGCATCATCGGCTTGCGAAACAATGTGCTTACCGCATCGGCGGGTGAGGCAATCATGGCTCACCGTTTCCTCGAATATCAGCCCTGGAAAGGTGATATCGAGCGTCGTACCAACGGCTCTCTGATAGCAATGGAGGCGGGAACCGCATACGCCTACGCTATTGACAAGCTCCAGGACCGCGGTCGATTCTTTATCTTCCCGCAGGAAGAAGTCTATGCCGGACAGGTTGTAGGCGAGAATGCCAAGGACAATGATATCGTGGTCAATGTCACCAAGTCGAAGAAATTGACCAACATGCGTGCATCTGGTGCCGACGACAAGGCGCGTATCATCCCGCCTGTAGTATTCAGTCTTGAGGAGGCGCTTGAATATATAAAAGAGGATGAGTATGTGGAGGTGACCCCCAATCATCTGCGCCTGCGCAAGATAATACTTGACGAAATCGAAAGGAAGAGGGCAAATAAAGCTTGATTCCGGCGAACAATACATATAGTAAAAGTGTCTTATAGTCAAGTAGTAACTATAAGACACTTTTATTATGTACCGTTTCATTCAAAAGACCGTACTTGCGGTTGTCGCCGCGTTCACTGCCGGATGCCTGTCATCTGCGGCTTATGTGCCTGTGTCGGTGGAGAGTTCCGACCTTCCCGTAGAGGCAAAGTCTTTCATAAAGAAGCATTTTGACGGCAAGACCATTGTCAAGTATGAAAAGAAGTTCTGGTCAAATTCCTACGAGCTTGAGCTTTCCGACGGGACTGACATTGATTTTGACTCAAAAGGCAAGTGTACGGAGGTGAGCGCGCCTGACCACGGTGTGCTGTCAACCGTCCTCGTGCGAGAACTGCTTCCTGCCGGTGCCTGCAAGACACTCTCTGACCAGGGTATGCTGGAGTCAGTAGAGGAGATACAGATTAATCCTACGAAGGGTTACAAGGTAGAGGTGCGTCACGAACGCATCGATGATTACCGGTTCAACAACGCGGGACAGATGACACGCGTGACACATGACGATTAGATATATTTTTTCGGGTTTGTATAATAAAATGGCGTGGTACCGGCTTAAGGTATCACGCCATTGTCTTTTTTGGGGCAGGTCTTTATTCGTTGATTTCGCCTTCAGAGGTGAATATCTCTTCCTCGCGGGTAGCCGAGATGTTGGGGAGTTCAAGTCCGTAATGCTTCTTGGCATCGAGGGCTTTCAGCCATATACCGAATACGAGGGCAAGCACACCGAGAGCGGCGAAGAGAAGCATCGGATTGGTGTAGTCATACATCATCGGGTCGGTGACTCCGGGATTGGATGATGTCAATACGATACCTATCAGAATCGGGAAGAGTGACAGACCGATGTTCTGCACCCAGAATATGAGGGAATAGGCGCTTCCCAGAAAACGGGCATCCATAATCTTGGGGACAGAGGGCCATAGAGCGGCGGGTACAAGCGAGAACGACACACCCAGTACGATGATTGCCGTGAACGCGAGAGCGTTGCTTGGATAAGCCGGAAGGAGAAGCGCGAATGTAAGGTGACACACAATCATGAGTATGGCGCCGAGTATGAGCATTGACGCGCCTTTACCTTTGCGGTCAAGGAAATATCCCAGGAACGGGGTCAATACGGCAGCACCGATAGGGAACCAGCGGAATATGTCGGCGGCTGTGGTGGCGTCGATGCCAAGATTGCACTGAAGCATATTGGCGGCATAACGCTGGAAGGGGAAGATTGCGGAATAATAAAGTACGCAGAGCATCGCTATAATCCAGAACAGCTTGCTTGTGAGGATATTTTTAACATCACTGAGCTTAAACTCTTCTTCAGCGGTGTCGTCATTCTTTGACGAGCCGATTTCCTTGTCGAGTTTTGCATCGAAGAATGTAAACACGATGTAGCATATTAGTCCGATGAAAAGGAGTGCGGTGCAGAATCCTACCGGTACGACAACGGTAGGTTCGCCTCCCATCCAGTCGGCAAGACGAGGAGAAATCGAGAACACTGCGAATACACCGAAACGGGCAATCGCCATCTCTGCACCCATTGCAAGCGCCATTTCCTTGCCTTCAAACCACTTGGCGAGAGTCTTTGACACGGTGATACCCGCCATCTCGCATCCGCATCCGAATATCATGAAGCCGAATGCCGCCAGCTTCGCGCTGCCCGGCATTGCTGTCCACCACGAGTTGAGCCACTGGTCAAGCGCGCTGCCCTGGAAGAGGTCGCTGATGGCGTATAGTTTTATACATGCGCCGACCACCATCACCGATGCGGAGAGAGTACCGGTAAAGCGCACTCCCATCTTGTCAAGGATAATACCGGCAAGAATCAGGAATCCGAATACGTTCAGGATATATTCCGCGCCGGCGTAATAGCCGAATGCGTCGGGCGACCATCCGCGCTCCGTCTCTATGAGGGACTGTAGCGGCGACATGACGTCTACAAACATGTAGGCGAAAAACATCATCGACGCCACAAGCACGAGCACCGTCCAGCGTGCCCACGCTTTGTCGTTGAGTGTTTGTTTGACTTGTTCTGTCATAGCTTGTTTTGCATTTAATGTGATAAATATTTTCCACAAATTTACGTAAAATCGCTTTAATGAGAGAAATTATAGCTAATTTCGTAACATTATTTAAAGAGAAAATGTATTCAAGACAACCTTACACGTTTGACCGTGTAGTACGTATCATTATCACATGTGTCATAATCGTTGGCATCATCTGGCTCATCAACATCCTGAAGGGAGTGTTATTGCCTTTCTGTGTGGCTTGCCTTGTCGCCTATCTGTTTGAGCCGTTTGTGCAGTTTAACCGCCGTCTGCTCCGGCTGAAGGGGAGGGTGGTTGCCATCTTTATCACGCTTTTTGAGGCGACTTTCCTTTTCGGGATATTGTGTTATGTGCTTGTGCCTATGATTATGAGCGAGATGCAGCACATGGGACACTTGCTGAAGGTGTATTCCAATACCGAACTCGAAATACCTTTCATGCCTGAGGGTGTACATTCTTTTATAAAAAAGTATGTTGATTTTGAATACCTGGCAAGTCTGATGCGGCGGGAAGACCAGATTAAGATGCTGGAAAACGTATTGTCATCCACATGGAGTGTGGTGACAAGCGGTATCAGCATGATTATCGGTCTGTTAAGCTGGTTTATAGTATTCCTGTATGTGATATTCATCATGCTTGACTATGAGAAACTTGCGCTTATGGGTCGTCATCTTGTGCCTCCGATGTACCGCCGCACGGTATTCCGTATAGGTCGTGACATACAACGGTCCATGAACCATTATTTCCGTGGTCAGGCACTTGTCGCATTTTGTGTGGGTGTGCTTTTCAGCATCGGTTTCCTTATCATCGACATGCCTCTTGCAATAGTACTCGGTATGTTTATCGGTTTATTGAACATGGTGCCTTATCTACAGCTGATATCGATAATTCCTACCACGATATTGTGTCTGGTATGCTCGGTCGACTCCGGTGTCAACTTCTGGGTGATTTTCTGGGAGTGCATGGCGGTTTATGCGATAGTGCAGGCTATACAGGATCTTTACCTCACGCCTAAAATCATGGGTAAGGCGATGGGGCTTAATCCGGCTATAATATTACTATCGCTGTCGGTATGGGGATGCCTGCTCGGTTTCCTCGGGCTTATAATAGCGTTGCCGCTGACAACTCTCCTGCTCGCGTACTACGATGAATATATCACCCTGCAGACACGGCGCCATGAACATGCGGCACATAACCATGTGTCCTAATCCTCCGGCTGACCGGGAAGAGGTTTCGACTTCATTATTTGTATAGCCTTTTCCATGTCGCGGCGGAATATAAGCAGCTTGATCGACCCCCATGGAGCAAGCCCCACGGGATATACCGACGAGAATATCTCGTTGTTGATGATACACGGCACTCCGTTGGTCTCAAGGACTCCTTTTGCGATATAGGCATCGGCATCGTTCACGTAGGAATTGAACACTACGAGCCGGTCATCGTTGTCAGGCTTGTTCATGGTCGGTGTTATTTTATGTTGCGTGAGTTAAGCGCCTTGTGATAACGCGCGGCGTTACGCTGATGTTCGGCATAGGTAGTGGCGAAGTTATGTCTGCCGGAAAAATCTTCCTTGGCGCACATATATAAATACGGGTGAGGTTTTGAGTCAAGGATAGCCGTCATTGTCGCGGCATCGGCAATGCGGATGGGTCCCGGCGGAAGACCTGTATTGAGATAGGTGTTGTAAGGCGACGGGGTGGCAAGGTGTTTCCCGGTTATACGGCGTAGTGAGAAATCTCCGACCGCAAACTTTACGGTCGGGTCTGCCTGCAGTTTCATTCCTTTTTCATAGCGGTTGAGGTAAAGTCGCCCGATGGTGGCGCGTTCTCCACGGTCGTTGGTCTCCTCTTCGGCTATGGAGGCGATTGTGGCGACCTGCACCGGTGTCAGCCCGAGTTTAGATGCTTTTGCGCGTCGCTCGTCATTCCAGTATCGGTCACGATATCCGAGAAGGGTGTTTACAATTTTTTCAGGTGATGCTGTCCAGTAAAATTCATACGAATCAGGGATAAACGCCGCCGCATATCCCGCGCGGTTGAAGCCTTTGGGGGGCAGAATGGAGTCACAAGCCGCAATAAATGCCGCTGAATCGGTCTCAAGACGTGAGCCTATCCTTGCGGCAAGCTGGTTGATGGTGCGCAGATTGTTGAAAGTCAGTTTTACCGGGGTCTGCGCTCCTCTTGACAGTTTCCGGTATATGGTTACCGCGCTCATGCCCGGCTCTATCATGTATGCGCCGTGGGCGCGGGCTGCATCGGCACTTGTCAGCGACAAGAGTGTCGCGGCTCTTTTTCCTGTAGACCCAAGTTCCGATTCAAGCATTGATGCGATGTCATCGTCATCCATCGTGCCGGTCACATAAATCCATTTCGTGTCGTTACCGTCATATCCCTTGATGATATAGCTGAAATAAACTGATGCCGCTACAATGACGATAATCACTGCAATAACTGCCAAGAGTATGGGGATAAATCTCGTCTTTTTCTCTTTTTTCTTCATTCCGGAAAGTTGATAAGGTCAAAATACATTGCCCGCGTCGGCGAATACCTATCCTTTTCTGAAAGAAAAGTAAAACCGCATTTCTGATAGAAAGGTACTGCTGCTGCATAGGCATCAACAGTAATGAAACGGCAAGCACTTCGTCGCATAGTGGCGAAAATATGTTTTAGCTGCAAAAGAATACTACGACCAATCTGTTGTCCTGCATAGTCCTTGGAGATGGCGAGGCGTCCGATTTTTACTGCCGGATATTCTTTGCGACGTTTTGAATTAGCAACATTACGATTAAGACGATTCCATAGTCTCTTTTCATCCGGGTCAAAGATTATTTTATCGTTGAGCAAGCTGTAATACGCGACTGTTTTATCTGTCTCGTTATCTTCGAGCAGATAAGTCAATGCCATCATTGATTTATAGTAATTGATGGCATTTGAAATAAGAAAGTCATTCAAATCGGCATCGCCACAATCGAATGACTTTATCTGGGTGTCGGCATCTATCTGCCGGAATGTGAACTTATTAAATGCCATAGTTACATCGGAAATGTGCTTATGGCTTTGAATGCCTCGTACGCTTTTTTCGCAGCTTCCTTTTCTTCCCTGGTGACGGGTGGTGGAGTTGCTATTCTTTTAGCGAAATTTTCAGCATCCCTCCCTCTTAAGACAGGGGTTTCTTTGATAGGTCGTGCCATGGTGATATTCCTATAATTGATTAAGATACAAATATACAACAAATTCTTGGCAATTTGTTTTGAAAATTGAAAAAAATATTTTGGGTCGTATCGAATGTTACTTTAAAGAAAAAGAAATGGGATGTAGCGTGTTTGAGCCACATCCCATTGTGATGAAATCAGTTCAGGCGTTATTGCTGAATCATAATCTTGTCGGCAGTCACTTTCCCGTCGGGATGAATTGCGCGGCGTATATACAATCCGTTTGTCGGCTCGGCAACCTTTCGTCCCGAGATGTCGTAATATTCAACTGATACTGCCTCATTGTCGAAAGTGGGCAAGCCGATTGCTGCAGTACCGGTTTTCCATTTGGCTGCATTGAATACACGGCAGTTATCAATGTCATCGGCATCATGAGAGGCGATGAAAGCCACCGCTTCAAGATTTTCCACCTTCCAACTGTCAGGTACTGTGCAGCTGAAAGTACGCGTCATCTTGCCGCCATCCCAAGAGAAAGAGTCGCCCCATGTATCGGTAAGACGTTTGCGATATACGTGGCTGTGAGTGAATGTATCGGAGCTTATACCCGCCTGGTTGTGATGTAGAATCTTGTCTTCAACCAGATATACATTGACACGCGGCGACATGCACTGGGTGTCAAAGACGGGCAGCTTTTCGGCGTTGACTATCACATCCAGATTGTGAGTGTCGGCATCATAATCTATGGCAACATCGACTGACACAAATGCGGGGATTCCGAGAGCGTCATCAAGCTGCGGGGCAAAATCGGAGTAATATCCCAGAGATCGTACGGGCGATTTCTTCCCCGGAAGCATCGTGCGGTCAAGCATGACTGCGGGAGCAAAAGTGCCGTCAAGTCCCTGTGGATCGTAAAACCATTCATACACCTTGTCTTCTTCCACGGTAAGCCAGTCGTATTTATATCCTACGTGGTGAGCCACAATGGCGATATGATTGGCATAGCCGTTGTCCATACATTCCTGCAGTGTGCCGATTCCTCTCGGACAGTTGCCGCATTCCTCACTTGTAAATTCTTCAATTAGGGTCATGCGCGGAATGCTGTTGGTATAAGTCCCCACCATGACATCCCTGTAATTGTTGTCGGTCTTGCCGTCAGCTTCGGTGTCAACTGTCACTTTTAGCAGGCGTGTTTCATCATCGGTGAATGAAGAGGTCGGTATCTCACATGTGAAAACTGCGTATTCCTGTGGATTAAGAGCGCTATTTACGGAAAATGATTTTTTTTCATCTCCTGTTTCATAACCCCAGGTAAAATTATCGATTGTTTTCAATGCTGCATTATGAACGGTCACAGTCATAGCTATGTCGCTGCCATGCTTTACCGGCATTTCATCAAAGGCGACATCTGTTATCTCAATGTCTTTTTCGGGGAATGACGGGTCGCTGATAATCAGTTCGACGCTAAGTACGCCGAAGGCTGAAGAGGGAGCCTCCCATTTGTCTACACCGGTCTTGGTGTCATACTTGCCAAGCCAAAAACCGTCGACGACAGGAGTGCCGACAAGAGAGATGGCTTGTACCGACTTCCCCTGCGAATATGAGAATCCGACAGCAAGCGGTTTGCCGTCAATTTTGACCCCGCCGTCAAGAGATGCTTCGTTCCATCCGGCTTGAGGCGATTGTATTTTTACCTCGTCGAGATTATCACTTTCAAGTGAAGGTCTTATCCAGCCGGTAAGGTTGTCGATGCCTTCAGCCGTGGCGAGTCCGACGCGGATACCCGTTACCTCGGCTCCGGTGTATTTGGCAAGCTCCTTTTCGTGAAGGATTATGGCGGCGGAAATTGTGGTCTTTCCCACTTTAGACACTCCGTCGTCAGTCACTTCTCCTTCGCAATAACCTATGCGTAGAGAAGCACTGTGTGCCGCGACACACATCATTGTCGCGGCACACAGAGTTAATGTACGGTTAATAATATTCATCAGAGAGCTACTTTGAAAGTGCGGTCACCAACACATACTACATAGATACCCTTTTCGAGTGCTACAGAGACGGATTCCGATGCACCGTCATATTTCTTGCAGCCGTCTACAGAGTAGATTGCCACAGGCTCGCAGCCGGGATTGACAACGGTTACCGCATTGCCGTCAACGCTTACCGATGCGCCCGATGCGATAGCTGAATCGATTGACACGGTGCCTCTGGTGACGGTCACGAAGTCAGATATCTTGCCGAGGTTGTCCTTGCTGAAATATCCCTGTACGGCGTATTCATATTTGTCGTTCTGAGCGAATGGAGTCTCAATCTTCATGGAGGTATCTTCGCCGTCGGCAACATAGGTGTCATAAGTAAAGGACATTGTCTCGCCTGCGTTGAGCTTCATTGTCATGTTAAGGTTAGGGAAGAATGCCATTTCTTCACCTGCAGCATCGGAGATGTACATTACCAGCCGGCTGTCTGCCTTACCTCCGGTAAGTTCAGCATCAATCATGTCGCCTTCGGTTGAAAGTTCAAATTCGGTTGAGGCATACATTTCACCCGTGCTGTCGACAAATCCGAAAGTGATTATCGCGTCATCGGCTCCTGTGAGACCCATACCCTTCAGGTAGACTGTGCCATTTCCTACAGAGAAGTCACCCACCGGTGAAATCAGCTGTCCCTTAAGTCCGGCACTGGCATACATGTTCATGAGTATAAGTCCCGGCATGACACCTCCCATATTCATCATTACCGCAGCGTCAGTGTCCCATCCGTGACGGCTCATATACATGTCAAAACCGCCCATGCCCATAAGGGGAATAAACTGCAACGGATTGTATTCGTTAGCTTCTGCAGGTACATTTTTGAAATATTCGTCGAGAAGCACATATTCTTCTCCGTCAGTCTCGGCTGTATGGGTATAGCGGGTAAGGATGCGGTAGTTTGCTGCGAAATCAGCTGCAGTCCAGTTGGCGGTAAATCCGTTTTCTGTGATGTCAGTGGCTGCGAGTGCGGTAGCTGCGCCTACTTCTCCTGCTTCAAATTCACCAAACCAACCACCGGGATAGGAATAGTTTTCTCCATTAAGTGCGGTTACATATACCCTGTAGGTCGTTTCACCGTCGACTCTCGCAGATAGTGTTGTGGCATCTGTATCGCCGGTTTCTTCTGACGCGAGGGTGTTCCCTTCATCGTCAACGAGTTCCACTTTATAACCTGTGGCTCCGTCGACCTTTCCCCATGTGACATCTATCTTTGTGGCATTGGAAAGGAATGCATTCACGTCGGCGGGTGAATCGAGAGGATAAATCAGCTGGTCGACTTTAATCCAGTCGATATAGACCAGACCTTTCCAACCGAAAAGCATACAAGACAATTCCTTCAAGCCTCCGGTGCCAATCCACTCACATTCGGTCCATTCGTTGTAGACAAGCGGTTGGGCTGATGCGAATCTTATCTGGCTTACTGTTTCGTCAAGGAAAAATCCTTGGAGCAACTGGTCCTGGGCATTGGGGTTGGCGTTCATCGCGCGGCAAGTGATACGGTAGACGCCTTGTCCTCCGCTGACATCTATCGCCGGAGTCTTTACATAACCGGGGTCATCCTCGTCTGTCCTCTCAAAATTACAGAAAGCGGTTCCTCCTGCCTGGTTTACGTGCCACAAAGTCCATTCTCCTGGGTAGTCCATGCCTGTGGCTGCAAACTCGTCGGTCACATATTCGGCAGCCGGTTCGCCGACTTTTCCTTCAGTCCATTTTGAGAAATCCTCAGAAAGTACCGATTCAATCTTGATTCCCGGAGGAAGCTGTGCCTGGGCTTTTGCCTGCACTTTTGTCGCGGCTATTGCTGCTGCATTAGTATAACTATTACCCATGAAAGACTTGAACAATGGTTCGGTAAATTTTAAGGTTAATGAGCTGTAATTGATTGAAAATCAATAATTTACCTCATGAAATTTATGATAAGATAATTGATTGATTATCAGCCATTTAATCCATTTCTTTCCGAAGTATTGTTGAATACCTCTTTTTGCTTGCTTGAAAGAGCCGGTTCGGCATTCTTGAATTTCATGTCCAAAGCAAAATCTGTGCTCCCTGCAATCAGAGCCGCTGCACATAACAAAGAACTTGTTAAAGTAATTAACTTTTTCATGACGTTGTGTTAAAAGAAATAATACTGGCGCAAAATAAGTAAAAGAAATCTGAAAATGCAAGAAATTTATGAAAAATGTCATCATTTTATGAAAAATGGCGGCAAAATGATACGCATTTGGGCCGTTTGGAGTTTTTGGTGATATGATAAATGTAGTCAATTCGGTATGGCTGTGTTGAGCGGAACATTAAATAAGGTTTTTACGTTGGACTATTGTTCAACTTTTGCTAATTTTGTAGAAACCTCGTAAAACTGACTGTCCAAATGACACTTCACACAACCGATATAACGCCCGGGCGAATAGAGAATGACCGCCGAGTGCTTGAACTGCTATCGCAGACATTTAACAATATCAGTGCCGCAAGTACGGAAATTATCAATCTTGAGGCGATACTTAACCTTCCGAAAGGCACGGAGCATTTTGTCGCCGACATTCACGGGGAGCATGAGGCGTTCAGGCATATCCTGAAAAACGCCTCCGGCAATATAAAGCGTAAGGTGACCGAGATATTCGGCACATCGCTGCGCGAACAGGAGATACGCGAGCTATGCTCGCTGATTTATTATCCGGAGCAGAAACTGGAATATATACGTGCGTCGGAGGATAATCTTGACGACTTTTACAATGTCACGCTTCATCAGCTTGTGCGTGTGTGTCAGACCGTGTCGTCGAAATATACCCGTTCAAAGGTAAGAAAGGCTCTTCCAAAGGAATTTGCCTACATTATCGAGGAACTTCTGCACGAATCGCCCTCCGATGACAACAAGCAGGCATATTTCAACCGTATCGTCGAGACCATTATCCTTACCGGTCAGGCAGATTCATTTATCATTGCCCTTTGTAATGTGATACAGCGCCTGAGTATCGACCAGCTGCATATATTGGGCGACATATATGACCGCGGCCCCGGCGCGCATCTAATCATGGATACGTTGTGTGACTACGGTAACTTTGACATACAGTGGGGCAATCATGACGCGCTGTGGATGGGAGCCGCGGCAGGCAATGATGCTTGCATAGCCAATGTATTGCGTCTGTCACTCCGTTACGGCAACATGGCGACCATAGAAGACGGCTACGGCATAAATCTTGTGCCGCTTGCCACATTTGCCATGGAGACCTACGGTGATGACGAATGTCAGGGCTTCGGTCCCCGGCTTGACCCCGAGGACACGACCCACAGCGAAAAGACGCAGCGTCTTATAGCGAAGATGCACAAGGCTATAAGCATAATACAGTTTAAACTCGAGGCAGCTCTTGCCGACAAGCATCCCGACTGGGGAATGCAGGACCGCAAGCTGCTTGAGCATATCGATTTCGACCGTAAGGCGTTTGTTGTCGACGGGGTGGAGTATGAAATGAAAGACACTCATTTCCCTACAGTAGACCCTGCCCATCCTTACAAACTTACCGCAGAAGAGACTGAGCTTGTAAATAAACTGCATCATTCGTTCCGCATCAGCGACAAGCTGCGCAAGCATATCCAGTGTCTGTTCTCTCACGGCAGTATGTACGGAGTGTACAACTCCAACCTGCTTTTCCATGCCTCGATGCCGTTGAATGCCGACGGCTCACTCAAGGAGGTTGAACTGCGCGGTGAAAAATATAAGGGAAGCGAGCTTTTCAGGCAGATCGGCATGATAATGCGCTCGGCGTTTAACGATGACACACCTGCCGCCGACCGGGACTTTGCGCGTGACTATTACTGGTATCTGTGGTGTGGACCCGACTCACCGCTCTTTGACAAGTCGAAGATGGCGACATTTGAACGCTATTTCCTTGTAGACCCAGCAACCCATAAGGAGGAGAAAGGACATTACTATACTTTGCGCGACAAAGAGGAGGTGTGCGACATGATACTTGACGCGTTCGAGGTAGAAGGTGAGCACCGCCATATAATCAACGGTCATGTGCCGGTGAGAATCAACAAGGGTGAGACGCCCATAAGAGCAAACGGCAAACTCATGGTAATCGACGGGGGATTTGCCAAGGCTTACCACGGCACGACAGGTATAGCCGGATATACGCTCGTATATCACAGCCGTGGATTCCAGCTCGTGCAGCATGAGCCGTTTACTTCGGCTGAGGAGGCGATAAAGAACGGCACCGACATCGTGAGCACAACGCAGATTGTGGAGCTGAGCCAGAAGCGTATGCGTGTGCGCGATACTGATAAAGGCAAGGAACTGCTCGGGCAGATTGACGAGCTTATAGAACTTCTCTACGCCTACCGCAACGGCATAATAAAAGAACATTCAAAAAAGTAATAAGTAACTCTTAAAAATTAGTTTATATGTTTTTTTATTTCAGTTACTTACCCAAAATAACCAACATAAACCAGTCACTATCATGAAACATGTTTTCCTGACATCCCTGCTTGTAGCTGCATCGTTACACGCGGGCGCGGCAGTCGCCGAGGGTTATGTCAACCCTGTAATTCCGGGATTTTACCCTGACCCGAGTGTGTGCAGGGTAGGCGATGACTATTATCTTGTAAACAGCAGTTTTCAGTTTTTCCCCGGTGTGCCGGTCTTTCATAGTAAAGACCTTATCCACTGGAACCAGATAGGCAATGTGCTTGACCGCGAATCACAGTTGCCGTTGAAAAACGCATCGGCTTGGCTCGGCATATATGCTCCCACGATACGGTATAATGACGGCACATATTATATGATAACCACCAATGTAGGTAACGGTGATAACGGCAGGGGCAACTTTTTCGTGACAGCGACTGACCCTGCAGGTCCGTGGAGCGAGCCTGTATGGCTTGATCAGGGCGGTATCGACCCGTCACTCCTGTTTGCCGACGGCAAGACTTATTTTGTGTCAAATCCCGACGGGGCGATATGGCTTTGCGAGATTGACCCGGTGACAGGCAAACAGCTTACCGAGTCGCGCCGTATATGGGGAGGCACCGGCGGACGTCATCCCGAAGCCCCGCACATCTATAAGAAAGATGGCTGGTATTATCTCATGATTGCTGAAGGCGGTACGGAAATGGGACATCAGGTGACAATAGCCCGCAGCCGCGACATATACGGTCCTTACGAGGCAAATCCAGATAACCCGATTCTATATCATCAGCGCCAGATAGCGCAGTCCAATCCGATACAGGGCACCGGGCATGCCGACCTTGTGGAAGCGCACGACGGCTCGTGGTGGCTCGTATGCCTCGCTTTCCGCCCGCAGACCAATAACATGCACCTTACCGGCCGCGAGACATATCTCGCACCGGTGACATGGAACGCCGAAGGCTGGCCGGTGGTAAATGGCAACGGGACGATAGAGGTCAATATGGATGTGGTGACACTGCCTCAGACCGAGCCGGTGGACCGTGCCGTGACTTACGACTTCACAACTTTGGAGAAATTGCCCTATAACTGGGTGTATCTGCGCAACCCTCATATGGACAATTACATCCTTTCCCCGGAGGGGCTGGCACTGAAAGGGAGTGACGTGGATCTTAACAGTATCGAAAGCCCGACTTACGTGGCTGTAAGGCAGCAGGATATCAATTTCAACGTGTCGACTGTGGTATCGCTCGGCGAGTGTAAGAAAAATGCCGAGGCGGGATTGTCGGTGTATATGGACACGATGTCACACTACGACCTGTATCTTGATGAGAATGCCGACGAAGATGCCGACGGCACTCAGCGCGTGACGCTGCGTTATCAGCTTAACTCCATCAGCGGGGAAAAGACATTGCCGGTCGAGGTTGCGCCGGGCACACCGGTTACACTATCCGTAAAGGGCAGTGCAGAGAAATATGACTTTTCATGTGTGATCGACGGCAAGGATTATTCCCTCGGACAGCTCGATACCCGCTATCTTTCCACTGAGACTGCGGGCGGATTCACCGGAATCACCATCGGTTTGTTTGCTGTCGGTGACGCTACCGCCACTTTCCGTTCATTCACATATCAGCCTGAATAATCATGAATAGATTTATAGTTGCCGCGCTCGCGGTATGCGGTATCGCCGCAGGAGTGGTAAATGCCAAAGAATATACCTTGTCGTCGCCCGACGGACATCTCCGGTTGACGGTGGATGCAGGAAAGCGGCTCACATGGTCGTTGATGCACGATTCGACGACGGTTATCGCCCCGTCACCGATTTCCCTGTCGCTATCCGACGGGAAGGTACTCGGTGCGTCGCCTCGCGTAAAGAAAGTGTCTACCCGTAAAGTCGATACGTCATTCGCCACTCCGTTTTATAAAAAGTCGGAGGTGAAGGATGTGTACAACGAGCTTACGTTACGGCTATCCGACGGACTATCCGTGATTTTCAGGGCATACGACGACTGTGCTGCTTACCGCCTGTCGCTCGACGGCAAGGGTGCGCGTCGCGTGACCTCAGAAGAGGCTATGTTTAACTTTGCCGGTGATTACAAGGCGTTTATACCATACGTCAACGACCTCCGTGATGCTGATTATCCTTACAGCTACTCTTTTGAATCTTATTATGACGAGTCGCCGATATCAGAGATGTATGCCGACTCTCTTGCGATTGTGCCTCTTCTTGTCGAGCTGCCTCACGGGAAGAAAGCTCTTATAATGGAGGGCGATGTCGAGGGTTATCCCGGCATGTTTCTTGTCAAGGGGGAAAATGCCAACTCGATAGAGGCGCGTTTCGCTCCGGAGCCTCTTTCCGAAAAAATTGGCGGCTTCAGCGAGCTGAATCTTATACCGGTGGAGACCGCTTCCTATATAGCCGAAATTGAAGGAACGGTGACATTGCCGTGGCGCGCTGTCACAGTCGCCACCTCCGACAGTCAGCTTGCCGACAGTGATATGGCGCAGCGTCTCGCATCCCCATCGCGCATAGCCGATACAAGCTGGATAAAGCCGGGGAAAGTGGCGTGGGACTGGTGGAACAACTGGAATGTGACCGGTGTTGACTTTCCCGCAGGTATAAATACTCCCACATATAAATATTATATAGATTTCGCCGCCGAAAACGGGCTGGAATATATCATCATCGATGAGGGCTGGAGCCGTGAGTCGCTGATGTCGCCTGTCGAAGGGATAGATATCGCCGAGCTTGCCCGCTATGGAAAGGAGAAGGGCGTAGGCGTGATTCTCTGGGCGCGTTGGCGCGATGTCGACAAGGAGATGGATGTAGCGTTTCCTCATTATGCCGGTCTCGGTATCGCCGGGTTCAAGGTCGACTTCTTTGACCGCGACGACCGCCGGGTGATAGAGTCGATGACAAGGATAGCCGATGCCGCCGCGCGAAACCGGCTTTTGCTCGACCTCCACGGCATGAAGGCTACCGGCATCCAGCGCACATATCCCAACGTGGTCAACTTTGAGGGCGTGAAGGGTCTTGAAAATTACAAGTGGCTGCCTGTAGTCGACGGAAAACCGGGCGTCGATGTGATGCGTTATGACGTGACCGCGCCGTTTATCCGCATGGCTGCGGGTCCGATGGACTACACTCCGGGTGCGATGACAAACGCAGCCGCGGGCAATTACCGCAGTATCAATGACACTCCGATGAGTTTCGGTACACGGGCGCATCAGCTTGCGATGTATGTGGTGTATGAGGCTCCGTTGCAGATGCTTGCCGATTCGCCGGGTGCATACAGGAATAATCCGGAGAGCCTGAGGTTTATCTCGGCAATACCGACAGTGTTTGACGAGACCCGTGTTCTTGCCGGTGAGGTAGGGGAGTATATAGCTGTGGCACGTCGCAAAGGCGATACATGGTATGTGGGTGCGCTTACATCGCTCACTCCCCGCGACCTCAAGATTCCGCTGTCGTTCCTTGCTCCGGGGGTCACATACAATGCCGTGACCATGAGTGACGGGGTAAATGTAAACCGTAACGGTGCCGACTGCCGCCGTGAAGAGCGTCGGGTGACTTCCTGCAGCGAACTTGATGCTGCAATGGCTTCAGGAGGCGGGTTTGCGGCGATAATCACTCCGGCAAAACAGTCAGAATGATAAATCTTTACATGACCGTAGAAAGTAAACTGCAAAATGTTTTGAGGATTGAAAGTAAATCCTTACCTTTGCACCGCATTTTGCAAATACAAAACCACTTAATTAACAATTAACCAATGGCAACTAAAATCAGATTACAGCGTCATGGTCGCAAGAACTATGCGTTTTATCCTATTGTAATCGCCGATAGCAGGGCACCACGAGATGGTAAATTTATTGAAAGGATAGGTTCTTATAATCCGAACACTAATCCTGCTACAGTAACTTTAAACTTCGAGCGGGCTTTGTATTGGCTTAACGTAGGTGCTCAACCCACCGACACAGTGCGTTCAATTCTTTCTCACGAAGGTGTGCTCCTTATGAAGCATCTTCAGGGCGGTGTAAAGAAGGGTGCTTTTGACGAGGCTGAGGCTCAGCGTCGTTTCGAGGCGTGGAAGTCTAACCGTCAGGCTACCGTTGATGCTGCAAAGGCTTCTATGGCAAGCAAGAAGGAACTTGAGGTTAAACAGCGTCTTGAGGCTGAAACCGCAAAGAATAAGGCTAAGGCTGAAGAGGTTGCAAAGAAAAAGGCTGAACTCGCTGCCGCCAAGGCTGAAGCTGAGGCTGCTGCGGCTGCTGAAGCAGCTGCAACTGAAGAGACTCCCGCCGCTGAGGCTGAGGCTCCCGCTGCAGAATAATCTTTGCCGAAGCATTCAAAATTTAAAAGAGTGTGCATATCATATAGTGCGCACTCTTTTTTATTGTCTTGAATTTGGACATTTGTCAGTGATAGACTATTTTTGTTGAAAATCGTAATTAAATACGGCAATACCGTGATTATGGAATTTATGTCAAGAAAGCTTCTTTTATTGATTTTTCTGGCTCTGTATGCCAAGATTTATGCTGTCAGGATTGTCCCTGTGGGGGAAGGTTATTGTAAAACGTCGGTAAATGCCACCGTGTTCCGCGGAAGTTCATTGGTAAGCAACGATTCACTCCAGTTTATCGCCTTCTATGATCCGGAAGGGAATGTTGTGGTGGGTAAACGCAACATAGATTCAGATAGGTGGATTTTGAGCCGGACACAATATACCGGTAATGTCAACGATGCACATAATGTGATAAGTCTTGGTCTTGACGGGTCGGGGACGCTTCATCTCTCATTCGACCATCATGGACATCCGTTGCGTTACTGCCGGGCAAAAGCTCCTGGATTGCTTGAGTTTGGTGAGCTTCAATCAATGACAGGTCAGGATGAGCAGGATGTGACATATCCGGAATTTTACTCTATGCCAGATGGTGACCTCCTGTTTGCATATCGTGCGGGTGCTTCCGGCAGAGGGAACTTTATCCTGAACCGTTACGACCACAAAACCGGGCAATGGCGGCGCGTGCATGATGTGATTATTGACGGAGAGGGGGAGCGCAATGCCTACTGGCAGATGCATGTTGACGGTGCCGGTGTGATTTATCTGTCATGGGTGTGGCGCGAGTCATGGCTTGTCGAAACCAACCACGACCTCTGTTATGCTCAATCTTCCGACGGCGGGATTACGTGGCAGCGTAGCGACGGCACATCCTACACACTGCCTATCACTATAGATAATGCTGAGATTGCATGGCAGATACCTCAAAAGTCAGAACTCATCAACCAGACAGGAATGACTGCTGACGGCGCAGGTCATCCCTATATAGCTACTTATTGGCGTTCACAGGGTGATTCAATCCCCCAATATAGGTTAGTTTGGTTCGATGGTGGCAGATGGAATATGTCGACTGTGGGCAAGCGCACGACTCCGTTTTCTCTTTCCGGTGGAGGCACTAAAATGATTCCTATTTCAAGACCGAAAATTGTATCTGACGGAAAAGCCGCCTATTATATTTTCCGTGATGCGGAACGCGACAGCAGGGTAAGTGTGGCATTTACTCCCGAACTTGGAATAAAAGATTGGGAAATTTCCGATATCACTGATTTTTCCGTTGATGCGTGGGAACCTACTTTTGACATAAATCTTTGGAACAGGCTGCAGAAACTCCATATATATGTACAACGGGTGCATCAAGGAGATGGTGAGCGGACCGACGAATCCGAACAGAAAACCTTGGTGTCGGTTGTCGAATACTGAAAATGAATATACCTGACCATTGAATAATAAAGGAGTAGTTGCTGTCGTTGTTGCAATATGGATATTTTCTGTTATATAGTCAGTGTCTTACTGTGTGCGGGAGGGATTGCCGGATGTTTTTTGCCGGTGATTCCGGGACCGCCGCTTGCTATGGCGGGTTATCTGATATTGCTTTTCACGCCTGCAAGTGCCGGCATGCATTGGATTACAGTGCTGGTGCTTGGTGTGCTTACGCTTCTTACGGTTGTGTCTGACTACATTATCCCTGTACTTGGGGTGAGATGGTTCGGGGCACTCCATACGGTAGAAAGGGGAGTATGCTCGGTACATTTGCAGGATTGTTTTTCATGCCGTGGGGCTTGATATTAGGTCCGTTTGTAGGGGCTTTTGTGGGAGAGATTATCGGCAAGAGCAATGTGAGAGGCGCGTTAAAGTCAGGATTAGGCTCGCTTACAGGCTTTCTATGCGGTACTTTTTTCAAGGTCGCAGTGGCACTGGTAATCACCGGCTACGTGCTGGCTACAATCTTTTAGCCGATAAAAGAAGAGTGGGGGATGCAAAATAGCCAATATCTGTCGTGACGCGGGCTTGCTTCCACAAGCCCCTACATCGGTAGATAGATATTAGCCTGATAATTAATGCTGAAGTAGGGGCGAGTGGAAGCTCGCCCGGTACATGAGGGCAAGAAAAAGGAGCTGAATCAAAACTTTGACTCAGCCCCTTCTGTATTATGTCGTCTGTCCGGAATCAGAGCAGGCTATTAATCTTAGCCTCAAGGGTTGATTTGGATTGTGAGCCTGCAAGACGGTCAACCAGTTTCCCGTCTTTGAAGAAAAGGAGGGTGGGGATTGACATGATGCGATATTCGGCAGAGAGGTCGCTCTCCTCGTCAACATTGTATTTGCCGATGATAGCCTTGTCACCAAACTCTTCGGCAACCTCGTCGATAATCGGACTCATGCGCACACAGGGTCCGCACCATGTAGCCCAGCAGTCAATCAGGCAAAGCTTTCCGCTTGCAATAGATTCTTTTACGTTTCCGTCAGTAAATTTAAATGCCATAATTTTGTGATTGTATTATAAGTTATTTGTAGTTAAGTAACTCTTAAAAATTAGTTTATAAGTTTTATTTCAGTAACCCTACGGGCTGACATATCCTTATTCGTCTTTCCGGTGATTTCCCGGCTGTCAATCAGTCATGTAGCCGGCTACATTCCTTCTTTCCATCCGCAAAATCCCTCGTAAATACTTCATAATTATATATCAGCTAATTTTCGCGAGTTACTTGCTTGGTATTTTTACAAGGGCAAATTTAGAAAAGATTCCTGTTTTACGCAACAGTGACGTCACACGATGTCATATTCGAGATTCATGTCGCTGAGCGCCTTCAGGAATTTCCGTTCAAGCGACACGCTAACTGCCGCGCCCAATCTTACGGAGCGGTTAAGTTCCGGTTCGCGTACACGGAAGAATAGCTGTCGTCCCTCGCCCGGTTTGGGATGTACATAATCTTTGATGACATTGTGCAGGTTTTCGTTGAGGCGGTCGGCACTCACATCGATGGTGATACGTGACACGAGATCCTTTTTCACATCTTCCATCAGCGAGATGTTGATGATCTTGAAGCGTACGCGGTCGTAGATATTTTCATATTTGCCGACAATGCGCACGATTGTACCCGGTACACCGAATTTCTGGAAACTAAGGAAGTCGTTGCCAAACATCATGAATTCTGCCGGACCGGAGTAATCCTCGACCTTCATTATACCGAAGGGACCTTTCTTGCCCTGTTTTACAGAAAATTCCGTGACCATGCCTCCAAGTGTTATTTCCTTGCCGAGCACGATGTCATTTTCTTCAGAAGAGAAATCTTTCAGGGTCATGCAGCCGTACTGCAATTCCACGTAATACGGGTCAAGCGGGTTGGCTGAAAGATACATCCCGACAAGCTCCTTCTCCTTTTCAAGCTTCACGGCGAGAGGGATCTCGGGAGCAGGCTTGACAGGCGGTCGGCCGGCTGCCGTGAGATTGTCGTCAAAGTCGCCGAAGAGCGAGTTCTCGTTTTTGCTCTTGTCGTTCTGGTAGTTCTGACCGTATCTCACAAGAAGTTCCGCGAAGGTCTCTCCCTTAGAGTTGGGCTCGAAATAATCTTCTCGCTTGATATCGGTAAAGCAGTCAAAAGCCCCGGCGTTGGCAAGGTTTTCAAGTGTGCGTCTGTTGATTGCGGAGCGGTCTACACGCTCCATAAAGTCATATATGTCGGTGAACGTGCCACCTTCGTTACGTGCGCGGATGATTTCCGCCACTACATTGACTCCCACGCCTTTTATGGCGGCAAGTCCGAAACGTATGTTGCCATCCTTGTTGACACCGAATGCAGAGAACGACTCGTTGACATCGGGTCCGAGCACATCGATTTTCATTGACTTACATTCATCCATGAAGTTGGTGAGCTTGGTGATGTCGGCAAGGTTGCGGCTTAGCACAGCCGCCATGTATTCGGCAGGGTAGTTTGCCTTAAGGTACGCGGTCTGGAATGCAACCCAGGAGTAGCATGTCGCGTGACTCTTGTTGAAGGCGTACGATGCGAATTTCTCCCAGTCAGCCCATATTTTTTCAAGTACTTCTTTCTTGTGTCCGTTGGCTTGTCCGCCTTCAAGGAATTTTGCTTTCAGTGCGTTCATCTTGTCAATGAGCTTTTTACCCATCGCCTTACGCAGGGTGTCGCTCTCGCCTCGCGTAAAGTTGGCGAGAAGTCTTGAAAGAAGCATGACCTGCTCTTGATATACGGTCACTCCGTAAGTGTCTTTGAGGTATTGCTCCATGACGGGGATATCGTAGACTATCGGCGATTTGCCATGCTTGCGGGCTATGAAGTCAGGAATATAGTCCATAGGTCCCGGTCGATAGAGGGCGTTCATCGCAATCAGGTCCTCGAAGACCGAAGGTTGCAGCTCGCGAAGATATTTCTGCATGCCTGCCGACTCAAACTGGAATGTGCCGGTTGTCTTTCCGGCGCAATAAAGTTCGTAGGTCTTTTTGTCATCGATAGGCACTGTATCTATGTCAACGTCGATGCCGCGCGTCTGCTTTATGTTGGCGAGGGCTTCTTTTATTATAGATAGCGTTTTTAGACCGAGGAAGTCCATTTTTATAAGTCCGGTGTCCTCGATTACGCTTCCTTCATATTGTGTCACGAGCTGTTTTGACCCGTCTTTATCTGTAGCGGTACTTACCGGCACCCAGTCAGTGATGTCGTCACGCCCGATAATCACGCCGCAGGCATGTACACCCGTGTTGCGCACATTTCCCTCAAGTTCTTTAGCATAGCGCAAGGTCTCTACTATTAGCGGGTTATGACTATTGAGCTCCGGTTGGAACTCGGGTACATACTCATAGCAGTTTTTCAGTGTGGGCTTAAGTTCCTTGCCGTTTACCTCCGGCATGTGACGGGGGATAAGCTTTGTGAGGCGGTTGCTTTCCGAGAGTGGGAGCTGCTCGATTCGCGCCACATCTTTTATCGCTGATTTTGCCGCCATGGTGCCGTAGGTGATGATTCGCGCTACTTTTTCCGCTCCGTATTTTTCGGTCACGTATCGGAGCACGTCAGCTCGCCCGTCGTCATCGAAGTCGATATCGATATCGGGGAGCGATATACGGTCGGGGTTAAGGAATCGCTCGAAAAGCAAGTCATATTTTATCGGGTCAATCTGGGTGATGTCAAGGCAATATGCCACAGCGGAGCCTGCTGCAGAGCCACGCCCCGGTCCGATGGACACCCCGCGCTCGCGTCCGGCGCGTATGAAATCCTGTACGATGAGGAAGTATCCGGGAAATCCCATGTTTTTAATCGTGTCAAGCTCGAAGTCGAGTCGTTCACGGTGTACGTCGTCAAGATTTTCGCCCCAGCGCCGCTTTGCGCCCTCGTAAGTAAGGTAGCGCAGGTAGTCGTCATTGTCGGTAAAGCCGTCGGGAAGGGGGAAGTTGGGCAATATAGGCTTGTGGTCGATAGAGTAGGTGGTCACCTTGTCAAGTATCTCCAGTGTGTTTGTCAACGCTTCGGGCAGGTCGGCAAATATTTCGTTCATCTCCGCCTGCGTCTTCATCCACTCTTGTTTAGTATAGCGCATTCGTGTCTCGTCAGTGAGGTTCTTGTTAGTGCTGACGCAGATAAGACGGTCATGCGCCTCGGCGTCGGTCTCGTTGACGAAATGCACGTCATTTGTCGCTACAATCTTTATATTATATTTGCGCGCGATTCTTATTAGTTCTGGATTCACCGATTCCTGAACCTCGTATGTCGTGCGGTTTGCCCCCGGCTTGTTGGTCTTGTGGCGTTGAAGTTCTATATAATAGTCTTCTCCGAATACATTCTTGAACCACTGCACCTGTTTTTCCGCTTCTTCGATTTCGCCTGCTTGGATAAGGCGAGGTATTTCACCGCCAAGACAAGCCGAACACACTATCAGACCCTCGCTGTGGGCGGCAAGGGCAGCCTTGTCAGTTCGCGGATGGGAATAGAAGCCTTCGGTCCATGCCTGCGATACTATCTTAATCAGGTTATGGTAACCGGTCTCATTTTTTGCCAGTACTATAAGGTGACGTCCGGTGTCTTTCTTGTCGACATGCTCATGAAGCGATTTGAGTGCCACATACATCTCGCAGCCGAATATAGGCTTGAATATTTTTTTCTTCAGGCTCTCGATTTTCTGTCTGTTTTCCTCTATGGCTGCGGTGTCGCCTTTTTCTTCAGCTTCTTTCAAGGCTTTTTCAGCTTCGGATATCTGGTCTTTTACTTTACCGTTTTTCTTTTTGGCGTAGTTGTAAAATTCTTTTATGCCAAACATGTTTCCGTGGTCGGTGATAGCAAGTCCCGGCATACCGTCTTCAATAGCCTTGTCTACGAGGGCGGGCACGGATGCCTGTCCGTCGAGAACGGAGAACTGGGTATGTACGTGCAGGTGTATAAATGGTAGCATCTGTGATTTTTCTTTTCCTCAAAGATAAGTAAAATTATTGAGAAAAGGTAGGTACATCTATAATTTAAGAAATTGACATTGTTAATGGGAGTTAAATTTTTTAGCGGCAAAACCTCATAAAATGTTATAAAACATACTTTTGTGGCAAATGGTTCATTTTGGCTTGAAAAATTCTTTGCGAAAATATTTGGAGAGTTCAAAAATATCGCATAACTTTGCACTCGCTTTTGAGAACGAAACGAAAGCGAATCGAAATCGAAAGCGCAAGAACATTGAAATGATTAAATAGACAAGAAACAGTACAAGAGCAT
>ENA-OZJX01000122-OZJX01000122.1-human-gut-metagenome-genome-assembly--contig:-NODE-122-length-29100-cov-27.541608_pt1 | contig 29100 bp, 39 predicted proteins | sample MGYA00244177_ERZ653752 | MGnify/ENA primary metagenome ERZ653752 (study PRJEB26926, sample SAMN06165333) | human gut metagenome | biome: ENVO:00009003; feature: ENVO:2100002; material: ENVO:00002003... | reverse complement strand
CGTATATACAGAATCATCGAAAGTTCTATGGGCGACGATGAAGAAGATACCGTCTACGAAGGAGTAATGGACGTGAATCTTTCTGTTGCTGAATCCGGTTCGACCGCTCAAACAAGCGACTACGTTGTTTCTATTCCTTTGATAAAAGGAGAGGACGGGAAGTATATTAATCCAGTACGTAATGAAGACTGGATAGAATGTGATGTTATGGGAGAGCAAATTAAGATGCAAGTTGATAACAGCATACCTTCGATGTTAGGTGCTATAACTATATATGCAAATAGAAAAGGTGGATGGCGATAAAAGTAAAAGTTGATTTGAGTGGTTTGAAAAGGGTTCGGCAAGAACTGTTTGACAGACTTGCTGGCGAGCAAACCCAGCGACTAATAGCCTATGCACCCGAATTGTTGAAGAAAGCATATTCTGAAAGCGGATTTACCGACCAGACTTACAACTTGGCTGATAGTTATATTTGGGCTGTGTTCTATCAAGGCAATTTGCAGGGGAGCGGCTACTTATATCCGTATCAGATGGCAACTAAAAACTCAAAGTATCATGGCAAGCTGATAGATGGAAGAAAGCTTGCTGACGAGTTCTTGGTAAATTATACTCCTGCCACTTATATAGGATGGGACTTGGTGCTGGCAGCAACAGTACCTTATGCTCCTATATTGGAAGGAGGGAATGCCGGAAATCCAAGACGAAGGTTTGAAGTGTTATCAACCATATATGATGATATTAAGGAAGATTTTGCAGGAAAGGCAACTGTTAAAACAATAGGGATATGAGCGTTCCGTTTCAAGAAAAAGTAATTGGTGAAAGATTATATCAAGTAATCAATAGAGGTGTAGTGGGGACACCATCAAGGATATATGAATGTCCTTGTAAACAAATCCCATGAGTTTAATTGATGCAAGGCGAATGCCGATATACCAATATGTTTATTCTCTCTTTATAGATAAGGTCACAAAGTACATCTATCCGATGGAAATGCCTACCAAGCTGGAAGAAGAGATAAACGCTGGCGGCTTCATGGTTATCCGTCTGGGAGAAATTAAGGATAAGAGCCAGTTCAACTTGAATGCTTTTGCGAGCGTTCGCGTGACAGTTGAGATGTATATCCCTCCCAAAACAAGAGGTCGGCTTGATACCACCTTGCTGGAAAAGTATGAAACAAGCATATCCGACATTGTGAATGCAGAAGTTGAGAAAGCCGGGGGAAAATACGACATCTCAACTGACGGTATATTGTCAACTGATGATATATATAATGAGAGCGACAATCTGTTCTTCATGTATATTAAATCATTTATAATCAACATAAAATAACTATTAAAAAATTAGACGAGATGGCTACACAAGATTTGTTGACTTACAAATGTAAGTCTTTAGGCTATGCGGATGTCGGGGCTGGTGCAGAAGCTTCTTATACTCCTCTTATGGGTGTGTTGGAAGGTTTGTCTATCAGTCAAGAAACCGTAAGTGAAAGTGCTATTAACGGTGAGTTCTATGATACTCCGCTTGATAGCGTGGGTACACTTGGTTCTTACAAGATTGAATTTGACTTGGTTAAGTACAAACCGGAAGAGATTGCCGCTATGGAAGGCGGTAAGTTTACCTCTTCTACTGGCATGTACACAATGCCTTCTTCACTCACCAACGTTTACAAGCAGTTCAAGTTAGAGTTCTACAATGGTATTGACTACATTGTTATTTACAAAGGTAAGATTGCTACCAATTGGGACGGTACTGATTTGAAAACTGCTCCGTTGAAACTGCACATTGCTATCACTGCTTTGGTTGATGATGATGGCAAGACGGTCGAGATGAAGATGGCTGAACCTGGTGGAGGCTAAGACCCATTATAAATCAAGAGAAAGGGCAGTGGCTTGTTTGCTGCTGCCCTTTTTTCTTTAATGCACAAATGACAATGGAAGAAAAGGATTTGATTATACCGGACGAGCTAAAGAGGGAAATATCAGAGATTATGACTGACAATCCTACGCTTGTCAAGTTAGGAGATAAGCAGTATAAGGTGCATCGGTTGAGGGCATACTCATACCAGCGTATTTTCCAATTAGCGTTGAAATTACAAAAGGAAGAGGATATTAAGGATGATAAGAGCATGATGTACGCTCTATGTACAGACTTGGACGTAAGTTCCGAGATTGTAGCAATCATTCTTGTTAATCACCTCTTCTCACCAGATGATATAACCGATTATGCGAGTGCGATAGAAGTTATGAGCAGAAATGACAAACTGATAGCTTTTATGAAGGCTCGTATTCTCAACTCCGTATTTGAGCCTGCTCAATGGGCGGCAATCATTATTGAGGCAATTAACAGCATCGACTTATCACCGGTTTTTACGGTGCTCATATCGGGGAAGGCTCTTATGGTTTCGCAGACGAATATGAGGAAGAAGGTAGCGGAACAATTAACATTATGGCGGCAAGCCAAATCGGAGATTTAGGTGATTTCATACGTAGCTTTCCGCAGTTTACGTATGACGATTATCTTTATAGATTGTCTATGGCACAAGTTCTTTTCTTGACAGTAGACAGCACCCATATCAAGTATTTGCGTGGCAAAGATAAAGAGATATGGGAGAAGTTTTGGAAACGACGTAAAAGTGATAGAAGTGAGTTGCAAGCACCTAAACGTAGTGTGTTAGATACCATACCAAGAATAAAATAAAAAGTAGCAGCGATGGCAGACAATAAAGATGTAGTTATTAGTGCTTCAATGTCTGATAAGGACTTGTTATCAAGCATTGATGAAACTCTAAAGAAGACGGAAAAGCGTCTGGAAGATTTCACCAACAAGTTGGAAGGTAAGTTGGCGAGTGTGGAGGGCTTTGCCGACCAATTGGGTAAGAATATTGGTAAGGGCTTAGTTGATGGCTTTAACCAACAAATCCGTCCTTTGGAAACAAAGATTTCCGAGTTGGAAGCCAAGCTTAAAAGTTTGGGGGCAACTAATATTGCACAAGGTAATACTGCTGCCACGCAAGCTACTACTACGAATGTATCTGTAGACGTTAATTCCATGAACCAAGCCTTGCAAGTTGCCAATAATTTGCGAGAAGTATTCTCTAAGATACAAGGGAACACAACCCGTATTAAGAATAATATGGAGCAATTGGCTACTGTAAAAACTGATGTGCAAGAGGCAAGGATTAATGTTCATGTTGCTCAAAGGGAGAAGCTGCTTCAAAGAGAAATATTGCTCCGGCAGCAGACTGCCAACTTAGCAGCAAGAATAGCAAGAGAAGAGGAGAAGAGTAGAATATCACAAGGAGGTCAAAGCTACGAAAAGGCTATGGCTATGGGCAATAAGTCAATTCAAGAAAGGACTGAAAAGCTAAAAGCCTTGCAGATTGTACAACGTAATCTCTCCACGGATGATGCAGAATATGCAATGAAGCTTCGTAATGTCAATAAAGCTATGGAGGACTTGAAAAAGCAAAATGCGGAAGCTTTATCCAGTGGTATTCAACTTCAAAAGGCAAATAACAGTTTAGCTGAATCATTTAAGAACTTAGGTAAAAGAGTTCTGTTCTATACTGGATTAGGAGCGTTAACTGGCTTTGCAAAAAGTCTTATGGACGTTAGAGGTCAGTATGAATTACTTGAACGTTCGATTGGTGCTGTACTTGGTGACTTTGAAAAAGGTTCTCAGATATTTCGGGAACAACAAGAATTAGCATTAAAATCTCCATTTACCGTATTGGATTTGGCTGGTGCTACGAAACAGCTTGCTGCCTATAATTTTGAAGCGGAAGAGCTTGTAGACGTTTCAAGACGTATGGCAGATATTAGTGCTGCTCTTGGTGTCCCTATGGAACGTCTGACCTACAACTTAGGACAGATTAGAGCACAGACTGTTCTTACAGCAAGGGATGCTCGTGACTTTGCTAATGCTGGTCTTTCTATAACTACAGAGCTTGCTAAGATGTACACTGAACAAGAAGAAAGAATTGTTTCAGTAGGTGATGTCATGGATAGAATGTCTAATAAGATGGTTTCCTTTACTGATGTAATGAAAGTTTTAAATCGTTATACAGATGAAGGCGGTATGTTCTATGACTTCCAAGCAAAGCAAGCTGAAACTTTAGCAGGACAGTTATCTAACTTAACCGATGCTTATGACTTCATGCTAAATGAGATTGGTAAGGAGAATCAAGGCATGTTAACCGGAAGCATATCTCTTGTAAGAAGTCTGTTTGAGAATTGGCGAAGTGTAGCTAATATATTGACTGTTGTCGCTGCTGCTTTAGGGTTCTATAAAACAGTTCAACTGGGAACTGCCGTTGTACAACTTGCTGCTAATATAAACTTGCAGAAGTACGCTGAATATTTGAAAATAGTGAAGGCTGCATTGAGAGATAAGGCGAAAGCAACAGAGATTGCCAATAAATCAACTGAAAAATTAAATAGTACACTTGTTGCTGTTGCAAAAAATCCTTATGCTATAGTAGCTGCTGGATTAGCTACTTTGGGAGTTGTCATTTATCAAGCATATACAAATGCTACTAAGTTTAGAAAAGAACTGGAAAGTATTACTGCTGGCGGTCTTATAAATGCACAGCAAATGACTTCTGATTTTGACGCTTTAGTAAAGAAGTTGAATGAATCGGAAAAAGGAAGTAGAAATTTTAGCGATGCTTTGAAGGAGATAAACAATACCTATGGTTCATATCTCCCCAATATGTTGACTGAGATTAACTATGCTTCTGAACTTGCTAAAAATTACAATAAAGTTGTAGATGCTATTTATAATAAAGCAAAGTCACAAGCTCTTGAAAAGAGTTATCAAGTAATAACAGAAAAGTACTCTGAACAACAACAAGATGCTATTGCCAATATTATAGAGAAAATGACAGAAGGAGGTATCTCTAAAGTAAATGCACAAGAGATTACCCGAAACTTTGTTGCAAGTTTGGATAAAGGACTTTCCAAAGGTGAAACTTATATGGCAAGATTCTACTCTATCTCTAAGAAGTATCTTGGCGGTTCTACTGCTGAAATGGAAAAGCTTAATCCAGTTGTTCAGTCTTTATTTGGTTCATCCGGAAGCATTGACAAGTTAGGTAAGGCGATTACAGAGCAAAAGAAGGCTATTCAAGAAGTTCGTGAAGCCAGTGATATTATCAGCAATAGACCAACTTATTCCAGTGTAATAGAAGGTCAAGCAATAGATAATATCAATGAGAAATATAAGAAGCTGGAACAAAATCAGAAGAACGAGAAGCTAAGACTTATCGAACTTCAAGCTGCATATAAGAAACTTGGCAATACTTATATGTACGACCAGATAACCGAACAACTTCAAAAGTACAATGTAGAGTTAAAGGATTGGCAGAAGAATGTTAATTCTATTGTTCAGAAAGCTGGAGGTGGTGCTGGTGCAGGCTTTGCCATTAAGCAGGATGAAGATATTTGGAGTTATATTGACCGATTGAAAAAGGAATATAGGTCGCTTACTGCACAACAAGAAGAAATATCTAAAGGTCTTACTGCAAGTCCCGAAGAAAAAGAATATGTTGCCAATCGTTTGAAAGTTGCAAGACAAATTGCCTCTGCATTAAATCTTGACCTTAGCACTCAAAAAGAGATGAATAAGGCAAAGAAGGAGGAAATGGATTTATTGAAGCAACAGATTAAGTTGGTAGATGATATTCAAAAGAAGTTCTTGCAGCTTGTAAAAGACACTGGTAATATAACTTATGCTACTGAAAAGGTAAAGGATGCTTACCAAGACTTATTTGACAATGCGTTTAAAGGTGTCAGTGTTGATATTAACGACTTGATTACCTTTGATAAAGGTAGTGCTCCAAAGTTTTATAATAAGATAGCTGAAACCCTCAAATCGCCAGAAGCTAAACAGTTGGTTGCTGGGAAGAAAGCACAAAGTGAGATTGAATATTCTATCTCTATAAACTCTGCAAGTGTTGCTTTGGCAAAACGCAAGATTGAGGGAATGTTTCAAGGCTATGAGCTTGAATTGGATATAGAGAATGCTGGGCAGTTCGGTTCACTGTTCGCTGGTTTGTTTGAGTATGACCCCGTTTCACTTGAACAGTTAGAAGCTGATGTTAATGCTACATTGAATAGTTTGAGGGAAAAGGTTTCATCCTTCCAAGAAGAACAAGAAACATTGCAGGATTTAATCAATAAGAATCCTAATGATGAAAGGGTTAAGAGTTGGCAAAGTTCTCTTGACACACTTGTTAAAGATGAGAGTGACGCTTCAAAAGCTATTGAAGATATTCAGAAAAGGTTAAGCGACACTATCAAGAAAGCTGCATTGGATGATTTTAAGAACTTCCAGTCTATTGCAGATAAGTACGCTGAAATGGAGGATAAGATAGCAGAGGTCGAAAGAAAACGTTTGGAAGACCAAGCTTCTATCTCCAATAGAGTTGCTGATGCAACTTCTGATTTGGCGAAGCTGGAATTGCAGTTGTCTGTGACTGAAAGCCCCGATGTAAGAGCGGAGATAGAAAGTGAGATTGAAGAGATACAGAACTTCATAAACGAGAAAGCTCCAAAACTCTCTCTTGCTGTTGATACTGGTGCGGAACAAGAAAAGACTAAGATAGCTTTTGAGGAATGGAAGAATACCTCTAATGCTTGGGAGAAGTCATTCCAAGACTTGAATGCAATTAGCACTGTGTCGTTAAACAATATGATTGACGAGATAGAGAGGTTTGCGGTAGCTAATAGAGCCAACATGCCAATTAATGAATACAAAGAGTTGATGGCACGTATTAAGGCTTTAAAGACGGAAGTAAATTCTCGTAATCCTTTTGCTTTACTTGCAGACCAAGTTGAGAATTTGAAGGATAACTTTAAAGGACTTGACGGTTCATTTGAAAGTACTGTTGAATATGTAAGTCAGTTGGGTATGTCCGTTAGTTCCATAGGAAACATCTTTGAGCAGATGGGATTTTCCGAGGGAGTTTCTGATACTATATCTACTATTGGTGAAGCTATACAAGGTGCTTCACAAGCTGCACAAGGAATTGCTCAAATAGCAGGAGGAGATATATTAGGTGGAACAATCAACACATTAGGAGGTATCTGGCAAGGAGTATCAGCCATATTCAATGCCGGAAACAAGAAAATCACAAGAGAAGTTGAAAAGAGCGAGAGAAGAGTTAAGCAATTAGAGAACGCTTATAAGAATCTTGAACGTGCTGTTGATAAGTCAATGGGTAAAGCTGAAATTGCAGCACAGAAAGCCGCCATCGCAAATCAGAAGGCACAGCTTGCAGAAGTTCAACGTCAGCTTCAACTTGAAAAGAGCCGGAAGAAGAAAAACCGCGACCAAGACAAAATCATAGAATTAGAGGGTCAAGTTACCGACTTACAGAATGCCATTGATGATGCTACTACTAATATAGTAAACACTTTGCTCGGTACAGATGTAAAATCTGCCGCAGAAAGCTTTGCCGATTCTTGGATTTCAGCTTGGAAAGAAGGTGCTGATACAATGGCAAATTTAGAGGAGAGCTTCGATGATTTAATAACAAATATGATTGTCAAGTCGCTTGCTTCTACGATTGTCGGAGAACGGTTAAAGAGCATGTTTGCTATGGTTAAGAGATTTACCGAAGAAAACTCTGCTGGCGGTGTAGGTATCACTACCGAAGAAGCCAAACAGATAGCTGACTTAGGTAAAGAGTTAATTCCTTTGATAAACGAGGACTTAAAGAACTTGATGGGTCAGCTTGGTATAGAGTTTGGTAGTGGAGTGAAAGACGCAGCCCTTTCTTCCTTACAGAAAGGAATCTCTTCGGTGACCGAAGAAACTGCTGGGGCTATTGAAGCTTATTTAAATATGGTTAGTGGGCAAGTGTTCCAACAAACTACTATTCTGCAAGGTATATGGGATATGACTAATGTCAATGCAGGAACGATGTCGCAGATGTTACTTCAAATGAGAAGTAGTTATCAGATACTTCAAGCCATTCAAGTTTGGACGGTAAATATTTCTACTGCCGCAGGAAATGGTGTAAATGTTAGGATATTACCCGATTAATTAATATATTTGTAGTGAGGGAGATAGATAAAGGTCGCTCCTTTGTTGAAAGTGGTTACGGTGCACTTCTCCCTCACTATTATTAATACCGTATAAACATCGTAAATATGAAAGAAAATAATGATTTAGGAATATTGATTCCTATTAAAGATAACAACGGACAAAAAGCGGTTAACGCACGTGATTTACATGCTTTTCTTGAAAGCAAGCAACAATTTGCTGATTGGATAAAAGGGAGAATCAGTAGATATGATTTTGAGGAAGGAAAAGATTTTGAAGTACTTTGCTTTGACTATCAAGGTAACTTATTGAATATCAGACATCATAATTTTATGAAGACTGATAATCAGCAAGTTAGTAAAATAGAATATGCACTGTCAATTGGAATGGCTAAGGAGTTGTCAATGCTTGAAAACAATGAACGAGGAAAGCAGGCAAGAAAGTATTTCATTACATGTGAGGAGAAGGCTGTTTCCGGTATCACATTGCCTAACTTCAATAATCCGGCAGAAGCCGCAAGAGCATGGGCTTTGGAGTATGAAGCAAAACAGCAGGCGTTACTTGAAGCTAAGGAGGCACAAGACAATGTTAAACGCTTGGTGCATGATTCTAAAACTTATACTGCTGGCGAGATTGCAAAGGAAGTTGGTTTGAGGTCTGCAATAGAACTTAACAATCGGTTAGCTAAGATGGAAGTTCAGTTCAAGCAAAACGGCACATGGCTGCTGTATGCGAAGTATGCCGACTTAGGTTACACTTCTGTAAAGCAAACGGTGTTGGATAACGGACGCATTATCTATGACAGAAGGTGGACGGGTGCTGGACGAGATTTTATTGTTTCTTTGTTTAAAGAGGATGAATAAGGTAGATATAAATTTGATAGCGGACTATACAGTATTAAAATTGCATAAGAAGGATATAGATATTATTCCTTTGCAATTACAAAAGTTATTGTATTATATTCAAGCATGGCATATGGTCTATTTTGGACGAGAGAACACATTATTTGATGAAGTGCCTAAAGCTTTTATGTGTGGAGCTATCTACCCTACTATTTATAAAAGGTATGAACAAGTAAATACTTATAGCTTTATTCCATTGCCTAATATAAATAGTTTAAAAGAATTGAATCTTGAAGAAGAACAATATAAATTCTTAGATTCTATATATGAGCATTATGGGAAAATGTCACATGATAGATTGGTTCAGCTAAACTTTAATAGTCAACCGTGGTATGAACAAAGAGAAGGCTTAAAACCTTTTGAAGCATCTGACAGAGATATATCACTTGATAGTATGTATTCATTTTATAAAAAGAGGCTAAAACATGGAGCATAACTTACTATACTTTTACAAAAACTCACTTCTTCGTAATCTATGTACAGATTTCAAAGGAGCGTGGAATATGTGTAAAGAAGATAAAGAAAAACTCTTTAATCTATCTATGCACCAGCAGAGCATACCATATTTAGCTACTGCCATATATCAAGGTTGGGGATTGTCTATAGACTATGTTAAGGATAACTTTAGTGATTACATAAATGCCAAATATGTAGGTACTAATTGTGACAATGTGGCTGGAGATTATACGTATAGTTCTTGGTATGATTTTGATGCAGACATTGAACTTAATGAAGATATATGTAGCTTATGCCGTTGTTCTTGCCAACTAATAGTTCAAGAGATAAAATGCCCCATACTATATATACACAATAAATCAAATATTACCTTATCTTTGGACGGATTTAATACTGTTCGTATTTATCTATTTGACGAAAGTAATCTATATATTCCTTATATATGTAATAATAGTTCTGTCATTGTATATAAATACTCCGATAAATGTAAGGTTGAAGTAGGTGATAATGATGGCAAAATAAAAATATGTCAAAAGAACTTGGATTCTTTGATGTGGTATAATAAGGAGGAGCAAACTAAGAACTTAAATATAATATAGACATGTTAGGAGCAAATATATATTTCGTAAAAGCTGGTATTGAAGACTATACCGACTTCACAGTTAAATGGAAAGGTCTTCGTATATTGAAGATGGACGGATTTCTTGCACAAGGAGAACCCAAGAATATCTATACGGCTTCTTGGATTAACAGCAACAAGGAAGATGTCTTCGTACCGGATAAAGTGTGCTACGAAAATCCCGATGTAGAGATTTCGTTTATCATAGATGATTTCCACGATAGTACGGTTGATGTTCGTACGGTTCACAAGAACTTCATTAGTTATATGACAAGTCATCAAGTGACTATCAAATCTGAATATGCTGGTGCAAAAAGTAAGTTTGTATGTTTGGATTCTTACGAACCTACAACTATAATAGTTAATCGTCCTACTGGTCGGAACTATATTATGGGTACTTTGAAGATGCACCGTGTAGACGAGAATACTTATCTTTAATCGTTAAAAATACCATCCTATAAAACAGATTAAATCACTTTCCGACAAGAGGCTTATCATTGAATGTACAGTAAATAGTAAGCCAGCCTATTTCTTGATAGATACGGGAGCAAGTGTTGCTTTAATTGCAGAGGACAAAGTTAAGAAGTACGGACTTCTCAAAGGACGTAGGTTTCCCGGTACGATAGTTGGTGCCGGAGGAGAAATGAATGATGTTTACTACTGTAATACTTTTGCGAATTTTGAAGGGAAAGACATCTCTCAATTTCTTATTGCCGATATATCTAGAGTGCGTTCAAGTATCAAGAGGGAGACGGGACTTGAAATACTTGGAATAATTTCCTTTCCCAAATTCATATTGGTCTATTCTAAAATTGCCACTATAGTTAATAGTTTCAAGTGATACACTAAAGTTCTTTAATGCTGCTAATCCTGCTGCCGCTTTGTCATGTATAGTAAAACGATATTGATAATAACTGGTTGAGTTATCATTAACTCTTGGGGTTGTACTCCCAACTACAGAATACTGCAAATAACCTTGTATTGGAAATTGGGATAAGGTATATCGAGCTAAAATTGGTGCAGAATTTCTTCTTGTACTCGATATGCCTCGATATGCTTTCATATTAGTATCTAACGATTCTTTCCATTTAAGTCTATCGCTTGCAAATACACCATCAGTAATAAATAATACTATTGCAATATCTTTACTCATTTTACCTTCCCAATCAATGCTATTATCAACTAAGAATAACGGTATTTTGCCGCCAGTAAAACTTCTACCAAATATCTTATAGTATGCTTTTTTCTTACTTATACTACATATTGCAATAGCTAACTGATTCTGCTTACTATTGTTTAGCATCTTATCAATGCTTAGTTGTCCCGATGTACTTGTTTCAAATAATAGTGCATTTACATTTATGATGATAGCTGCGTCCGGTGAAGCACTACTTGGCAATGTAAATGAGAATATAGGATTAGCTCCATGATAGTACCCATTAAAATCAGTAGCCCTATAAACACCTTTACTTCCACTTGGTTGCTTATAATATATTGAAGCAGCCATCAGATTATCTACTGTTGGTGATATTGCTGTTGCATTTTCAAATCCATAATGTATAGCTTTAATTTGAGCTTCACTTAACTCAGTTACACTATCATGCACCATTGGATGTCTTTCTGCCCATATATTAACCTTATCTGATATACATTGAATTCCTAAGTCTGTACTACTTATACCAATAACTGTTGGTATATCAGTAGCTATATTGACTGGCGCAGTTATTCTTCCTCCACTATTTGACATATCGCAAGTATTTAGTTCTAAGAGAACTTGGTAACTTGCATTTGTGGATAATTATGTTTACCTTTGTGTAAAAGTTTAAGATACAATGTATTATGAAGAATGATATGAAAAAGAAAATGAGAGTTGTTAACGGCTTCAATGCTGCTACGGGTAGCACAAAGCCATGTTTCTTACCAAGTTCTCTTAGAACTAAATAGTTTATTTATGCCAATATCAAGTGGAAAAATCGTAGCACCCGTTAGTATTGATGATGTCCGCACAGCATTGGGTGTATCGAGTTATGATTTAGGTTATTTGTGCAAGAATACTCATGGTAAAACAAATATGTGGGCAAAGTATAAGCCCGTAATATACCCATCAGAAAATATTAATCTTACAAACTCAAATTGGTGGAAAAGTAGTAATGGGAATTGTGGTATTGATACAAGCGGTGCGCAGGCTGGTACTTATAAGGATATAGTAAGTAAAATGACCTCTGACGGTTCAAATGGATATAAGTATTCACCGCCACAAGGAGGAAGCAATGCACCTTTCCGGCTTCTTGACTTTGAAGGGTATATGCCGGAAGCAATGGCGCCAATTCACTCGTTTACAGTTCCAAAGCGAGTAGATAATCTAAGTGGCAGCACCTTTTCTGCCACAGTAGCTTATAATCCATCATCTTCAACGGGAGAAAGTCTATCGTTAAGTGATATAGGTGGATTGGTATGGCAGGGTGTGACTTATACATTAGGGGATATGTACTTTGGTGTATATATGGTTCAGAAAGGAGGAACAAGGTCGCAACGACTGACTGCTGACAGTCCGGGGACAATGCAGGTACAAGTACCAGTTGGAGGATTGCCAGTAAACACATATAATGTCTATCCGTTCTTGTCTACTGTAAAACTTGGCATACTGGACGCGGATAAGGCTGCTGGCTATTTCACTTTGCCAAATACCAAGGTTGCCGAGATACAAGTAGTAAGTACCACATATAACATCATTATTAAAGCTAGTATTGGAATGATTGCAACTGCATTGACTGTGACTGTTCAAGTCAAGAACCCGACAAGTTCAAGCAAGACTTTTACTAATAATTGGCTGTGGGTTCGTTTTGCTAAACATGACTTGTTTGACCCACAGATGTTTGGCGAAACAAAATTAGAGTTAGGAACATTCACTGTGGCTGCTGGTGAAACATACACAGTTATTAGAAAGACATTTGATATAGAAGCAGACAAATCCTATAAGGTCTGGGTTACTCTTGATTCATCGAGATATACAGGTTTCGTAGAGCCTCTACGACCAATAATGTAACAATAGAAAAGGGGAACTTTCACAAGCTCCCCCTAACCTCTAAATAAACTATGTAATATGCAACAAATACTATTCTCCTACAAGAACTTCCTGCAAGTCCATGATGGTACTTACATTGAAGTCGTTGGAAGCGATGTACTTTCCGAAAGCATCCTCACTCAACTTGTCATAGGTGAGTTCGTTTTCTTTGTCGCCCTCTTCCTTCATCAGCTTCTCAATGGTATTGTTGAAGTTTTGGAAATACTCATTGAGTTCCTTGCGCTCCTCAAAGGAGTATTCAACTTCCTTTCCTTGTGACTGCATTTCCTGCCAGTGTTGGGCTTTCTTCTGCATCTCTTCCATTTTATCGTCTTTCAGCTTCTCGTGTGTCAGCTTGACAAACTCCTCATAGCCTTCACTGATTGGCTTAATGGCTCTCAATGCTTTAATAACTTTAAACTTGTCAGCATCCTCCATCTTAGTGAGTTTGCTGTCGTTCATTGTTTTATAAACGCTTACAATTTTAGATGTTTTCATTATTATGTTGTTTTAAAATGTTTCTACTAAAAAGCATCTATCTTCACAGACCGATGCCGTCTACTAACACTATCAAATATGAGATTAAACAAATCAATGGCAATTATATACATCACTTTGTATATGAGTGTCATTAATAATATCTTTCCTTTTCTTCACTCCATACAAACTGATGGTCGCAATGCTTGCATTTAGAGTTGACACCACGAGGCAAGTCAATCTCTTTTCCGCAATTGGGACATACAGCATTATATGGAGGATAAACTTGGATAAAGTGTCGGTTGAACTTAGCAACTCCGTCCTCTCCGGAATCTCCGAACTTATCCACATATATTTTGATAGCGTTGAGCAAGTCCTTTGCGTCGGCTGCATCAATATCCTTGTATTTCTCTTTCAAGAACTTCGCTAATATCTTTCTTAGGTCTTCTGCGTTGAAGTCAATGTCTTCAAGCTGCAAGGCAGTATCTTTGATATTTCTATCGTGCTCTGCCCTAAGAAACCTTATAGTTTCTTTAATATCCGTCCGTTCAAGATAGTCTGTAACCTCCAAGCTGCATCTTTCACGGAACTTAGGTATTTGTTCTTCGGTTTTCTTTTCATACTCTTTCCCTCTGATAGTAACCATATAGGATTGTATCTCATTGATACCAATGGCTACCATCATAGAAAAAGAGAAGTCAAGAGGAGAGAGGTTATCTACCCCTCTTGATTTCATCAAGCTTTTTGTCTGCTCGTAATTAACCATTATTTCAACGCTTCTGCTTTGATGTCTTCAATTACAGAATCAATAAGGTCACAAGCCTCTACTTCGATTTCCTTTGAGCCGTTGTAGCTTCTGTTTACTTGTCCCCCATCGGATTCAGAGTAAGAGAAGTTACCGTACTGTCCGGTAGTAGAGTTTACACTGCCATTGAATGAATCAATCAATGATTGTGAGTTGATTGTAGCGTCACCTTCCAATGTGATAGTGCCAGTTGTGTTAGACACATGATAGGAAAGTCGCTTGTTGGTAAAAGTTGTTCCAGCCATTTCGTTAAATATTTAAGTTTAGACTTCGCTACAAATGTAGCTTAAATCTGTGAAAGTTCCAAAAAACCTTCCTACTTTCACAAGCAAGAAGGGTATAAGAATATTAAAATCACTCTTAATGAAAAATTGAAAATCAATCTAAACTATCTTCACAGACGGTATTTTTAAGTAGCCAAATTCGACCACTTTAGAATTTTATTGTACAAAATATATCATCGGCAATTTCTTTGAACCTATTAGCTAAAGACTTTAATATCTTTTCTTTGATTATATCTGAATCTTCAAAAGGTTCTTTAAAGATTCTCTCTGTTTCTTCTAAATCTGCCAATATCTAGCGCAAAGCTTTATTTATTTCCTCTGCTTCGTCCTCTGACAGACTTTTGTGTGGGCAAGTTATGATTTGACTGACAAAAGAGGATAAGTCTGCATCTACCTTACATTCAAATTGGGTAGCCTTTTGAGCAGTACCTTCTTTACCTTCAAGTTCGATACGCATCATAATGGCGTAGTTTGCAAGGTCAGTCAGCGTATCAGACACCGATTCATAATTAGGATTCTCATTACTATTAAGCAATGACTTCAATCGGTTAAACTTGTCTTCCATGCGAACAATGCTAGCTATATTGCCATGTTCTTTGATTGACTTGCCGAATGAATCGCCATAATCTTTGTTCTTGTTTTCGTAGAGCGTTGCCATTTCAGCAACTATCTCTTTAAATCTTTCTATCTTACTCATGTTGTTAGTTTAATTACCACCAAAATATTCCTCCCCAAATCGCGTAAAAAATGATTAGAGAGAAAAACCATAAAACGCTCATAAAGCCAGCTATAAAAGGATTTCCATAATCGCTAATTTTGTATAGCCAGTATATAAATGCCATGCCTATTACGACCGCAACAATGTTACTCCACGTTATCATTCTTCATTTCGGGCGTTTATATCCAAGCTTACACTTGGACAACTTGACGTTTCATCGAGCCGCTACTTCTTAGGGAGCTTGTGCTCCGGTCGTCCATAGTTGGGTTCTCACCGTCCAATCCCCGATGCGCCAGCGGTTGGGTTAATACTATTTTAAATCACTTTGCGTAGCTTGGTTTTCGCTACATTGGCTTTTTTTATAAAAAGCTAAGTGTCACTCCTCATTTCGTTTAAGGCTTCTCCTTCATCAACCTCTCTTTTAGGAATGGCAATTGATTGTTTAAATTCACCACCGTTATCCCTTATCAGAATCTCAATCTTGTTCATTGCCTCACGTTCGATGTTGCAGATTTGTTCCTTCAAATCTTTTACCTTTTCTTCATCAAGCGTTGTTTCAAGAGAAAGATAGCGGATAGTTTCGATATACTTCTGATAAAATTCGTTGCGAGAAATATCGGAAGGTGCTGGCATGAGCATGGTATTACTTTTTGCCAAGTATGAGAAGTACATACACATTACATTGGTGACTTGCAATGTATCTCCTCCAACGGCAAAGGCTGGCTCGGAAAGCGTATAAATCCATCGCTCTGTATGCTGCAATACCTTAACAATCTCTTCCGGCATTTCGTCAGCATGTTCCATCAGTTGAGAGAAGCTGAAACCTTGTACATTCCCATTCTTGTCCTTAACTTCTCCAAATTCTTTGTTTGCTTCGATGCACTCACAGAATGTTCTAAGCCACAGATAAGGATTAGAATAACCGCCACTTACTACATTGGTAAATACGTTTCTATGGAAGTTGGTAGACACAACTGAGTAATCGTCAGTAACCGCAATAGAAATTCCTCTATCGTCCAGTCTGCAATACATGTGTCCTTTGGTCTTTGGCACAAATACATAGGAAGTACCTATAAGTTTTACAAGCTGTGCCTTGCTCATTTTTGAAATATCCATCATATCACTTTGGGTTATTTATTTTTCTTTTTTTCGTCTTCATAAACTAAATACAATTTAGCTTTGACAGCCTCGTCAGATTTCAGAGAGTGGGCGTTTCTTATTCTCTTACTTTTAAGGAATGCAAGAGCTTCTTCCCGGTTACTGATGAATGGGTATATCCACTCCGGAAGTTTCTCCTCCTCAACTTCGACGTCTTCCATGATAGCTTCTTGACGTTCTTCCAGCAACTCTTCCATTGCCATCTTATTGGCTTCGTCCAAGTCCATGCTTTCAATGTCAGCTTCCACAAAGTCGGGAACTGGATAGCATTCAAGAATTTCTGTAAATGTCGCCAAGCAGAAATCTTTAACGACTTTGACAGCTTCGTCCTTCTCTTTATTGTACCGACAAATTGCATAGTTTTCTGTTCCGTCAATCCGTCTTACAAGGCAAACTCCTTTGTTGAATTCGGAAACCTTGTCCCAAGTTTTTTTAGGAAGTGACGGAATTTGAAGCGTTGCGAGGCAATCGTCTAAGTAGTTCTTTTTCTCCATTGATTTTCTGTTTTAAGATGAAGCAAAGGTATGCTAAATTTTGGAAAGTTCCCAAAAATAAGGGAGAGAATTTAATCCCTCCCCACAAGAAAATTAGAAATGTCACTTTCGCAAGCTAAAGAATAGGGTTTAAAATGCTGTTATATTATGAACCAAAAGTTTGTAGCACAAATGTAGCAATAAACTTTAGTTATTCAAAATATAAATCGGGATTTTCTACAGATTTTGTATCACCATTGCTTTTTGAAACCGGAGATATGTTGTTCAGAGAATACAGATTGATTGTCTGTATGTGGATATTGGTTAACTGAACCTTATCGCCATGTTTGGTTTCTTCCAGCTTGTTGTATATCTTCCCAGTAAGTTCAACTAAGTTGCCTACATTGAAGTTGTCGAGAATGTATCGTGTCATTGTTCCTTTTGCAAGGCATACATGATAATCTATCCTATCAGCTACCTTATAGCCTTTTTGGGTAGTAAAACCCTTTTCGCAAGTTTTGAGTTTCACCATTACCCCATAACTACCGACTTCTCTAATGTCAGTAATCCATCCTACAAGTATAGCCTTATTCATCTATATTAGACCATTCAGAAGTTTCCAACAGAGCTTCAACCATTTGATTGTCAAGAAGTGGATAGGGATAGACTATCGGTTCTCCTTCTTCTGATAATGGTTCAACTTGTGGTACAAGTTCATTATATATTTCCTCATGCAAAAGAGCTTTTGTTTCGTCTACATTCTTTCTTCTGACTTCCCAATCCTTGTCGAATTGTTTCAAGTCTTCTACGGGTATTTCAAGCCAATTCATTTTTACCTCCTTCCCAATAATTTTCAAGCTTTACTTTCTCCTCTTCAACCTCTTCGGGTGTCAGCGACTTGTCATAGAGGGCAAAGTAGTAGATAGCGCAATTGGAAAATCCGTGTGCTCTATTCAAATCAATATTAAAACCATCAGCACCTAAAATCAAATATTCTGTATCTTGTAATGAGCCACGACTTATAATACCTCCATTATAAGAAGTAGCTGACATATAAGACACACTGTCTTGTTGAATTGTACGATAGTTATTTTGTCCGAAGCTGGTTAACTGATTATTTCTTTCAAAAATAAATGCACCGTCCCATTGAGAGGATGAAGTTCTTTTACTTGCTACAGAACCGGTTTCCTTATTTATTATCTCTCTTTTGCATATCACCGTATAGTCTGTCAATATAGGCAGATTGTTGCATATTCCGTAATCATCCACACAATCGAATACCAGTGCACCTTCATAGGCTGTGGGGAGTTGGGTAATGGTGATATTGCAAGAACCAACTACGGATGCATCGAACCCGGTAAATTTCTTGTAGGATATTGGCAAGTCATTGATGCCATTTTTCAGATAGGTGTATACTCCCGTTCCGTCTTCGGCATAAGATACATATCTTAACTTAATGTCATCCGTTATACCTTCTACCTTTACTTTACATGCTGCTACCGTTCCATCTGCACTTGTCTGTAAGAACTTTCCGGCTGCTACCAATATTTCCGTTATGTGAATAGAAGAATCGGTGTTGGTGAAATTAGCGTTTGCTGTAGTTTTTACAAAACCATTCCAGTTTACAGCATACTTTCCAAACCCGCTATTCAGAGCATAGGCGAAGTTCTTTAGTTGGAGTTTATTCTTCTTTACTCCAACTATTTGAGTAGGCTTGTCGCTATTGGAAAGCCCACTCATAAACCACGCATCAACTAAAGAAGGATTGAATGGGTGCTTAACTCCTCCCCCTCCCTTAGTTGATGTATGGCTCATTAGTTTACCAACATTTACTAACATAGGCTATGAATTTGTTTGAATGTCAGAACCCATGATATTGAGTTTTCCTTCTACAACAGAAAGAGTGCCATCGTAGACATAAAAGTATTCGACACTGCCAGCAGGCATATAAATAGCTGCTAAAACTGGTCGTTCGTGATTAGGGTCTAAGAACGGCATATTGAAGGTAGTATCTTCATAAGCTGCAAATCGGTAAAGTCCCTCTCCTAATTTGAGAGTTTGTCCTTGCTCCACATTATATGCAGTGTCTATAACTACTGCTTGCATGTGGTTATTGTTCTTGTCTATTGCTATTTCCATATTGTTGAATATTAATTGATTAAACCTTACGTAAAGATACAAATTTAGAAATTACCCCCCCCATAATTAACTGAAATTAACTATTGTGTTCAACATATCCATTTTCTACACACCAACATAGCATTTCATAGGCTATTTCAAGTAGATTATTTCCCCTAATCAACTTCAATACATCGTTTACATCATCTTCATTTACATACTTGATACCACCAAATATGTTTATAAAGCATGAGAAACGAATTTGTTTTGATGGCATAGGCGTTATGAACTTTGGAAGTTTATCAATAACGTCCTGCAAAGTAAACACTCCACAATCCTCTCTACATGAATGGTCGTAGTCGCCAGTTTCAGCATCAAATAAACTAAAATACACTTCTTGTTCTTTGCTATTTACATATTCTAATGCTTCTTCCCAATCTAAGTCATAACCTTCGTTATCTGTAGCAATTAATACCATACTTGCGTTGCTTGTATCTACTCCAAGCTTCTGTAGATACTGCATCTGTTCAATCGACAATGTTTGATTTTTCATGTAAGTCATTTTTATTTAGTAAGTAATTAAGAAGTTCTTTTTGGGTTTGAAACAATGGTCTATTCCATTTAGGGTAATCATTCCTTAAAGAAGTAGAACCATCTGCAAGTTTATAAACCATTACAAATCTATCATCTGCATACGACCATTCAATACGGCTTGTGTTAAGCCATAGTCATCATTGAAGATTATCTTCTTCATTATTCAGCAAATTAGGATTATCAAAAATATTACCTACAACTTCTTCTATTACATCACAGTGGCAAAATGGAATTAATTCGCCATTCACCTCTCCGATATACCCAAAACATCCATCCTTTATTCCGACCTTGTTGTATATCATACAACCATCGTCTTCGCTCATAAGTAATATGTCGCCTTCATAGATTTCTTTTCCATTCTTGTCAAATAGTCCAGTGAACTGCCCAACGGTTTCAGCCAATACGTCGTAGCAGCGTCCGTCTTCTTGGGAATATATTTGTGCTTTGTCCGTAAGGATAAATCCGTTTTTATCCCTTCCGGCAGTATAGAAGAAAGAGAGATATCCATATCTCCATTCTCTCGTATCAATGTCCTTTCCTCTGAATTTTATTTTTCTTATCATATCATTATTTTTTAAGTCTTGCTACAAAGTCCTCCAAGTACATAATCTGATTAATACCATGTACTTCGTTAAAGATATCTGCTATCGTTTGCCTTGCCGCTTCAATAGCCTTTTCTTCGGTTACTCTAACTGCCAGTTCGCAGTCTTGAACGGTACTAATATGTTCCTTTTCAACCACTCTAAAAGATACACTCTCTTCATCTTTCCTCTGATGCGGTAAACAGTATATATTATCACATTCTTTCTGATAAAAGAAACATTTTCCACAAGGGAAATCAAGCACATTTACCACTTCCAAGATTACTCCTTCATATTCAAATCTCTCACCTATTTTTTTTTTCTTCAAACATATTAGTTCCTCCTTAATCATTGTAATAAAAATATCGCATACATCATAGCATAACTCTTTTAGTCGTTTACTTTTGACTTCATCATCCAATGAATCTTGTGAACCGTGATAGGTCTGGTTCAGCCTACAATATGAGAAAGATTCACTTTCTATGTTCACCATAGTATCGTCCCCATCAAGGAAGCAATCGGGAATATCAATCAGTATTTTCATATCATTTGGTTTTTAGTTCTTCACTTAATAACAAAGTATCTATTTTGGAATAAAGTCCTTTGTCTTTAAATTTACGTATTCTCTTAAAAAGATTACCAGTCAGACAGAATCGGTATGACTTACCTACAATATTTGGTATTTCTTCACGTTTAACCCGATTATCTTCACACATTGAGGCAAGCATATCGACCTGCTGTCTGGTGGCTACACAAGTACCCGACTTGTTTTTATCTATGGTAGTAACTACAAACTCTTCCAACCCTACTTCCTTTGCAGCCGGGAGAAGTCTTTTTAGATACTTTCTGCACATCTTCTGTAGCATAGGCTAAGCGCTTATATTCAAGTTTACACTTGAACAACTTGACGTTTCACCGAGCCACTACTTCTTAGGGAGCTTGCGCCCCGGTCGTCCATAGTTGGGTTCTCACCGTCCAATCCCCGCTGCGCCAGCGGTTGGGTTAATAAATTCTGTGCTTGCAGTCCAAAGCGTTTGATGTTTCGGGCTGCAAGTAAATCTCTGTCATTTGTAGTTCCACACTTGGGACAAGTCCACTTACGGTCGGAAAGTTTAAGTTCTCTATTTATATATCCGCACTCGCACATCTTTGAAGACGGTTCAAAGCGACCTATGCGAATTAAAGTCTTTCCGTACCATTCACACTTGTATTCAAGCATGGAGAAGAAAGTAGCCCAACCAACAGAGCCTATTGAACGTGCAAGCTTGTGATTTTTCATCATGCCGCTAATGTTCAAGTCCTCTATGATTATCGCTTGGTTTTCGCGAACGAGCTTTGTACTTACTTTGTGTAAGAAGTCTGTCCGTTGGTTGGTTACTTTCTCGTATTGTCTTGCTAACTGCTTTCTAAGTCTTTCATGTCTGTTTCCTCCCTTCTTAGATTTACTGAAACGCTTTTGGATTATATTCAATCGGTCAGTAGCTTTTTCAAGATATTTAGGGTTTTGAAATACGTCCCCATTAGAACATACTGCAAAGTCCTTTATTCCCATATCTATGCCGATTGTACCCTCATAAGTTATCGGTTCTTTAGATGGAAATTCTTTCCCATCCTCAACCAATACACTGACATAGTATTTATCTGTCTTGGTTTTAGATACCGTGACAGACCTTACATCTCCTTCAAACTTTCTATTCTCAGATAGCTTCACCCATCCAATTTTAGGAAGTTTAATCCGGTTGTTATCCAAGTCTACTTCTACAGAGTTGATAGCCTTATATGCTGCTCTGCTCTTATGTTTGGACTTGAATTTAGGAAACCCTTTCTTCTCACGAAAGAATCTTGTAAATGCACTATCTAAATTTCTGATTGACTGCTGTAAGCATTCGTTGCTTACTTCTTTCAGCCATTCCATGCCTTCCTCTTTCTTCAAGTCAGTAAGCATCTTACATAGGTCAACCGCATTTATCCGTTTCCCTTCGCTCTGATAGGCTTCTATCCGCTTTGCCAAAGCCCAATTATAGATAAAGCGTACGCTTCCAAAGGACTTCTCAAAGAATATCCTCTGCTCCTTAGTAGGCTTCAATCTATATTTATAGGCTTTCAACATATATGCGTCTTTAGTTCAGTACAAAGACAAGATATTATAAACTAAAAAGCAAATGTTTTACTTTATTTAAGTGTTATTTTGTATATAACTGCCCTATATAATTGCCCGGTTTATAATCCCAGCCATTTAGTTCATAGCATCGCTTACGGACAACTTCTCTGTTCCAATGCTCAAATATCTTAGTTCCTCCCATGCCGTCTTTTTCTCGCTCATATAAAGCCCACTCTCTTCCTCTTGGCTCATAGTAATACTTTGGTTGACTATTTGCCAAGTCCTTGTATTCTTGCTCAGTCATATCAATAGTCAAGTTTAGGCATTAGAAGAGCTTCGGATAGAGATAACTCTTTGTCGTAAAATGTAATCTTAATTCCTTTGCTATCATCTTTAGGGAAATGGAATCTTATGCCTTTTCTTGCATCCAAAGCATCGGCTATCAATTCAATGTTAAGTGGGTCAATAATAATGTCTGGGTTTTCTATAGTCGGAGATGGCTTAACCGTATCTTTCTCAAATTTAACTTTGAACCGTACATTGCCAACATTACTTTCGTGACGCCTTGGATGTTTCAAAATCTTAGGATTTGTGATAACTGGCATCTTTCTCTTCGTAGTGTCAGACGGAATACTATCGTTCTTCGTCTTCACATTCACTTTTAACTTCACCATCTTCTACTTTTATTAAATGACCTTTTTTATTTCCATAGGCAAAGTGACGGGCTTCGACCTTGTTGTTGGCTATCATATAATAGACAGCCGAAGTAGTCTTTCTAATTCTCCTTGCGTATTCTTTTACACTTATCCATTTTTCCATAATGGTTCTTACTTTTGTCCCGTACTACCATATCCGTTAGCACCTCTGTCGGTATCAGAAAGCTCTTCCACTTCTTCCCATTCGATTGGTAAGGTAATGCCTATCTTAGCTTGAACTATTCTTTCTCCTACCTTATACTTTGGCATGGAGGGCATAACATGATAAAATACAGCAGACAACTCACCACGGTAAAGTTCATCCACAGTACCTTGCGAGTTACTAAGAACCATCCCCGTCTTCCATACGCTACTTCTCGGTCTAAGGTCAAGTGACAAATGAAAAGGACACTTGGATAAATCTATATCTGTGTTCAGTCCCATGTCTATAGTAGAACCTTTCAATATAGTTTCCCAATCTCTTTCCATTTCTATCGCAATGCCTAATCCATACTTATAAACGTTAGGTGCAACTTCCTCGCATGAAGTAGCGTATAAGTCCCAGCAAAAGTCAGATGGGTATTTATTGAAAGGTGAAGGTACTGATTTATCCAGCTTCTTAAATTTTATCTTCATTGCAAAATTGGTTTTGATTACAGTGACAAAAGTAGCTGAAATTTTGGAAAGTTCCAAAAAATCGGGTTCGTAATTATGTTAAAAGAAAGAGAGAAAGCACAATTGTTACTCTCTCCCTTTCGACTTAAAATAAACGAGATTATAAACTACAAGTTCACAATATCCACATAGTTAGATTCAACAACTCGTTCAATTCTCCAATCAGCCATTGAAGCGGACATAGCTTCTTTGACAGTGTTTGTTGCCTCTTCTGTTGTATCAGCTTCAACAATCAACATGCAAGGTGTCTTCTTCTCGTCGCCCTCGTAGTTTAGAGTAATGTAGTTGAGCTTCACTTTAAAGAGCTTCTTGTCCTCCTTGTCCTTATCTCCCAAAAATTCTTGGAAGTTCGTCCGTCCAACTGCAAGAACTGAAAACTCTTCTGCTTGGTAGATAGACAGTTCTTCTTTCATCAGCTTTTCGCATTCCGTGCAACTCATAGCGTTTACAAGATACTTTTCTGTTACTCTCTTTTGCTTGCCTCTTTCGTTGATTTTAACGTAAGAAACTTTTGCTTCCATTAATTGTACTAACATGATTAATTCTTTTAATTGATTAAAAACTAAAGTTATTTATTCCTACCCACCCGACTACTCTGAATCGGCAGATAGTGCTTATTATTTTGCTACTATATTCCGGTGAATACATGAACCAATTACCTAATAGATATTCCCCGTGAAAAATCATATTATTTTCGCAGAGGAATAGAACTTCTTCGCCTTCTTTCGGTAAATACTGCTCTATTTTCGTAAATTCGATTTTATTTTCCATTTTAAAAGGGTAATTCCTGCAATTCGTTACCAAACGGTAATTGATTGCTCATATTGTCATATATGTCTTGTAAGTCAGAAACATCAGATTCGGGTGTCGGTTCAAATGTCAGTTGTGCTGGTTGCTCCTGCCAGCCATAGACAATGTTCTCTGATATTTCGTTCTTTAGCCTACGGGATTCGACTTCAAAGTACATGCCTATCAATAAGTCTATCACTCCCATACTTCGGTTCTTGCAGACTTCAATTACAGAGTTATACTTTAGATATGGGATAACTTTGTCCTTACCGAAAAACTCCCCTGCCCTCTGCTCAAAGTCTTTTCCTATTCGATGTATAATGATAACTGAATCCGCAAGGTTTGTTAGGTCTGCTGTGCCGGATATACTTTCTTTCCGTAAGAAACCGCCTTCTTTTCTTGGATGACAGACAAGGATAACATGTATGTTCTTTGCTTTAGCGTATTCCTTTAAGTCATTTATAAACCTTGTCTGCTGTGTGTACTTATCTCCGTCATAACTATCAATCTGCAATGCCATTAAGTTGTCAAGCACAATAAGCTGTGTTCCTTCATTCTCAACAAGTGTTTTTATGTCTGCAAACAGTTGTTGCCATTTGCTCCCATAGTTGTTATTATAGAGAAATAGCTTACCTTCCAGCCATTTGTTGATTTGGTTAGCTATATTCTTTGGAGCATAGTAATAGTTTTCGTAGCCCTCTTTTTTGCATACATAATTCTTGCCAGCCGCTATTTGGTTTATCCAGCTTTGAAAGCGAAAATCCTGCAATTCTCCCGACCAAATTCCGACCTTGTAACCACGCTGTACAGCATTCAGAACAACACAATCTATCCAAGACGACTTGCCGCTATTTCCAGTAATGTTTATTCTACCTTCTCTTCTTAAAACAAGCATCCCACTTGGGACGGAAAAACAATATTTATAACCATCTTTAGTTTTATAAATAGGAAATTCTTTTTTAGGATTATTGCTTGCAAATATAGAAACCATATTCCTTTTGGTAATTGTTAGACTATAACAAATATTCTTATAATGCTTTTCCCCTAATCTATCATCAATAGAAATAGTTGAACGATAACCACAACATGCAAAACAAAATTGAATAAAATCAATAGTTTTTTTACTAATTGATGAAAAATTCTTTCTTTTTGGAGTAATATAACCATCCCAATAAAGAATTTCATCACATATTATAGCCATCTGTTCTTTGCTACAATCATACCAAAAGTTTGAAAATTCCTTTTCTATTCTCGGAGCTTTAACGAGATAAGAATTATAACCTAAATATTTAGGATTCCATTGATGCTTATTAATCGGCATATTTAGTTTGCCTAATATCCATTCTAATCTCTGTTTTTTTCTTTCTTTTTTTAGATTTATCCTACAAGTAGATTTATCCTTATATAAATTACAGAAATGCCCGTCACAAATTATAGCACACATTAATCTTATCTCAAATTCAGATAATGGAATGCCTTTACCCGAATAATTAAAAGTAGTATAAAACTTGCCTATAAATCCATGCTTAGACCCAGCATGTTGTTCTTTCAATTCAGCAAAAGTCTTTATAGCTAAATTATTTTTGGATGTTTGATAAACAATTCTGTGTTCATCACTAACACATTGGTTTACTCCATATTTGGACTTTATTAGAGATAGATAATCACATTCTTTTTTAATGTAGTCTGTTGGATAAACTAATTCTGCGCTTCCATCTTTATTGTATTGTAGAACTTTATCCCCATAACTATAATCAGATATTTTCTTCCATTCTGTACCATTAAAATATTCTGTATCACAATCTACACAACCAGATAAACCAGACAATACCGTAACATCTCCCATTAGTAGACCGATGATTTTTTTGTCAAGTTCTTTATATCCCGTAGGAATAGCCACCAACTTACTCATATCTACATACTGAACATCAGTCATAGCCAGCCACTTCTTTCCCTTAGTAGAATCCTCCTTCTTTGGTACAAAAGGCTCTTTCTTTTGTTGAGAATAGTATTGCATCTTATGTTCATGCCTTTGGTATTCCTTGTGGTCGTAAGCATCCGGTTCAAACTTCAACCGAAAGTCTTTCCATGTATATTGAGAACAACTTGAATGCAGACACTTAAAACCAAGTCCTCCATTAGACATCTCAAAGATTGCTGAATCCGGAGCGCGGTGTGAACTATTGAATGGGCATTCGTCAAGTATATACTTTGTGAATGATGATGTCCTTACAATGTTTCTTACTGAGATGTGGTGTTTATTCAGAAATGCTTCTAAGTCAAACTTCTCATTGCTGTAGTAATTGCTTTTGCTCGGTTGTTCTGGCTTCGGGAGCATGGCAGCAACTTTGGCAAAGTATTCGTTTGGAGTTATTTTAATTTCATCTGGTATTCTTAGTATCTTACTTTCCCTTTGAGGACGCTTCTTGGTATTACTTCCCTTTCGGCTGAATGTTCCATAAAGTTTGCATACCCGGCTTGCATTATGTGTAGTACAATCTATTTCCACATTCGAATTAGAGAATAGCATATCAAGAACTTGCAGGAACTCTTTGCAGATTGTAGTATTCTCATTGCTATTCTTCATGGCTATTTTGTACAGTAGATGGAAACCATTACCACTATCGCATACTACTGGTTTTTCAAAGCCTTCATCCCGTAGGAACTTAAATACATTGTTGACTACTTCTTTCGCCATCTCCCTCTCTTCATCAGTTGAGTTTGTGTCTGATGGCTTCTTAGTATCTATGTCTATCAATATCCAATCTCTTCCAACAATATCATTGTCAGAAGTAGTTGACTTAGGTTTAGTGACAATCCTATCATGCTGCTCTCTGTCATAACATGCTGGATTGATAGCGTTCAATGTGAAGTAGATGTTACAGTTATCGTACTTCCTAATTTCGTTGAGCAGGGTATCAACATCAGTAAAGTAGCCGGAATAGGTTCTTTTATAAGCATTGTCTACTATACGAACTTCAACCAACTCTTCACCCGATTTGAAGGTATCATACCATTGTCTAATAGTTATCTCATTCATTGTCATAACTGTTATAAGCTGTTTCTGATATTTCTTGCCAAGAACGAATGATTACATCATTTGCTTTTAATTGTTCCTTAATGACATCAGCAGCTTTATATGGGTTAAAATCTTGATTAGATTTCATATTCACTGTAGCAATATTATATTTTTCATTTTCTTTCTTTTGATGAGCAAAAATTACATAGTAATACTTCATCGCATTACGCTCATTGAATAGGTCCACAATGGTATCAATGGCTTCACTTAATAATGCAGGCGTAATCATTTCGCCTTCTCCTCCTTTTCGCCATATGTTGTGCTCATAGAGGATTTTTATAGCTTTTTTTTCTGTCATAGTAATTCCTCCCTTAATTTATCTAATAGTTCTTGTGCGCAGGCTTTTGCATAATCTCCTCTTCCATGAAAGGAAGTATCTCTTTCTCAAACCTGCTCATTTCCTATGTGTTTTACGGTTCTTATTCCTCTTCCTGCGTTTCGCAATTTGTTTGTTTGTACACCTATCATCTTTTAGGCGATATTTTCTCATTTTGGGTACATCACACGGTTCTAAAGGAGAAATATCACTATATGGATTATAAATCTCATAACGAGTATTTTCATTCCAAGAAATTTCATTCTGCATATTTTACCCCTCTTTCTTTTTAAGGCTTATATCAATTGACAACCTATCGGTAATTTCCTCCTTAATTATCTCCCTGCACAAATTCCTTATCATAGAGTAATCACCGTTTTTCTTTATTTCGTCGGAAACCATACAACGAACCCACCTCTCTATATCGACATCATTCCCATAGGTGTTTTGAAAGATACGTTTGACTTCTTCTTTCACGATTGGAATCATAATTCCCTTTATATCCTCTTTAGTCAACTTTAATTCGTTATGGATATAGTTCTTTACTTCCCTGTATATATATTTACTCATAGCATCAAAGTAATATCTATTCTTATACGCTCTTTAGGTTGAGATAAAGATTCTGATTCTGTTTCCCGATATACATAAACTATATTGGTTTTCAATCCGGTTTCTAATTCGATATTTTCCAGAATCCGGGCTATCTCCATTTCTGCTTTCGCTTTCTTTATTTTTGCTTCTTCTATATTCATATCAACCATCAATTAAAACATCCAACAACTCTTTCGCTCTCTTATAGGTATCAAAGCCCTTTACATTCACCCATTCGGATGAAATACGTTTGTCTTTTCTGACTTGTACCCAATATATTATTATGGGGATACAACCGTTATACCCTTCTCCTCGTATGATTCTGTACCTTTCCATATTAGTCTCCTTTCTCCTTAATCCGTTCCAGTACATCCTTGTTTGCTTCGAGTATCTCATCGAATGAGGGGATAGGTTTCCAATGAGTAACATATCCAGTCTTGATGTAGGGGGATATCCATTTATTCACTTTTCGCATTGCCATTTCAGCAATACTACCATCAACATATTTCACTTGACACATGCCTTTTGCCTGTTCGTTAGGTATTGCATCCTCTACGCT
>ENA-OZJX01000098-OZJX01000098.1-human-gut-metagenome-genome-assembly--contig:-NODE-98-length-33991-cov-15.679190_pt1 | contig 33991 bp, 24 predicted proteins | sample MGYA00244177_ERZ653752 | MGnify/ENA primary metagenome ERZ653752 (study PRJEB26926, sample SAMN06165333) | human gut metagenome | biome: ENVO:00009003; feature: ENVO:2100002; material: ENVO:00002003... | reverse complement strand
TTCAGATTTTGGGTATAAAATAGAGACTGCCTAACTTTGGTTGTTAGACAGTCTCATTTTTCTTGCCCTCCCATTTCATCTGTAAATCTCTGTCACCATGTGGACGAGTGCCGAAAATCGGTGCCGATTTCCCGATTTTCATAGATAAACTTAAAAGACAGGGGCTTATGCAGCCATCTTCGTTTGATTTCCATTCCTGTATTATAGCTTTGCAGTCCGAACAAGAAAACTAATCGCAAACTTTATCATAACCAACAAGTATTTTAATGGCAAAACCAAGTATGTTGACGCCGACCGAGGCGGCTGAATACCTCGGAATCAAGCTCAGCTATCTCTACAAGCTGATGATGCGCCGTGTCATCCCGTACTACAAGCCGGGAGGCAAGCTCTGCTACTTCGACCCGGAAGATCTCGACAAGTGGCAGCGCAGTGTCCGTGTCGCAACGGACGAGGAGATTGAAAGTCAGGCACAGGCCTACATCCTCAAAAACAGTATCAGACCATAACCAAAATTCTTATAAATCATGACAGAAACAACCAAACCTACTATTCAGAATGTGGAACAGACCAGAGAAGCGATGGATGCTCCGGCACTTCCCCGTAAGGAGAGAAAGAGTAAAACGATTGACGAGGCGCAGATAATCCAGATTGAGCGCAAACTGTTATCCTCGCTCGGCATACATGAGGCGGACGCGCTTGCGGCGTGTATAGCCATCGGCGCGGGCAATCAGTAAGCGTCGGCTGTGAAAGGTTCCGACCGTCACCGTCTCAATCTCTATCTCAACTCCGGAACGAACAGGAAGGAGATGTCCGTGCAGGAGCTTTCGGAACACCGTCAGGCGCGGGCCCGTCAGCTTGTCAAATCTGCTATCCGCTATCTCGACAAGGAGGAAATGACAGCGGCGATGTTCACCGTCAGTGAAATCGCACGATGCAGGACCGACATTGACGAGGGCGTGAGGATGATACAGTTCTACAACTCATCAATGTCAGGGAAGTAACAGTTTTAACCGTGAGCAGGAGTGTTGCACGGATGGCGAAAACACACATGGAATAATCTCAGATTCATTTCATCTAAAGTTGGCTCTTCTATCCGACAACGCTTTGGTCGCACTATCTATGCAAACAAGAACACATGAACAAACTATCCAAGGAAACATACAAATTTCAAATACCGTCGCGCTTTGAAATCATTACTTTCAGAATGACTGTCGAGGTGATGAATCTACTTAGCGGCGCCACCGAGAACAAACGAGGCGACAAGATTTCCAATATTACGCTATTTTACGACTTCCTGTCAAGAATGGCTGTAAATGCGAAAGTGTCAAACGACTTCCGCCGCCCTCTGGCATTGAAACCTGGACAGGCGCAGTATTCGGAACTTCGCCTCGCGGAGCAATGGCAGATGAACCGGACCCGATTGCGCAATCTCCTTGACAGGATGGAACAGGTCGGGCTTATCTACACCAATCGCTCTTTGGTCGGCTCAGTTATGACATTCCCCTCCGTACTGGGCTGGAGCCGCCCTGACAAGCCTTATATCCGCAACCCCGTCTTTTTCAATGCCGATTGAGCTTCCGGCATCCGATACGGTGAATCTTCCGGGTTGCGGGTTGCCCCATAGTCAGCCGCACAGTTAGCCGTATGTCTTAAGCTGCAGGAAAGCAGGAAACAGGAGTTTCGTTGCAAGATATGCCGCTGTATTACACTCCCTGTCGGTCACTGCATACACGGCTCTCTTGCGTTGCCGCACAGGGCAACGGGACGCCGCTCGCAGGCTCGCACCGATTACCCCTATAATAATCAGTATCATTTATAAGAATCTCATAACCAACTTATAACTTCCGATGAACAAACCTAACGAAAACGGTGGTCGTCGCCGTTCCACCATGTCGTTCCGTGTGAGCGAATCGCAGAGGAAACGGATAGAGGCCCTCGCCGCCCAATGCGGGATGAACCGCAGCGAATACCTGCTGTCACGAGCCTATGGCTACAAACCGAAAGCCCGTCTGACATTTGCGCAGACCAAAGTCCGCGACGAGCTTATAATCGCCCGGAGCGACTATGCCAAATATACCTCGATGCTGAACGCCATGCCGCAGCACGAGCGCATGGCGATGTTCCGCAACCAGCCGTGGATGATTGAAGCGTTGGGTCGCCTCCATAAGACTGCGGAACTTATCACCGATATAATCGACAGATATTTCTCCCCGAACCGCACACCGGGAACATCATCTGAAACGGACAAGGAACAGGAACCGTCATGGTAGCGAAGGCAGCGTCGATAAGTCACGGCATCAACTGTATAAGATACATCTCCGGGGAGTCGAGAAACAAGGAAAAGCTGGAACTGATTTACCGTGTCAAGGACAATCTTCTGCCTTGTGAACTTGATGCGCAAGGCATCTGGGATCTGATGAAAGCCGATGCGCAGATGAAAAAGAATGTTATCCGCATGGAAATCTGTCCCGGAAAGGAGCACACCGAAAACTTCACCATGCCGGACTGGCAGAAACTGTGGGACGACTTAGTAAGGGAGTTCGACAAAATTGAGCTGGAGGATGAAAACGGCAAGGTGTATTCACATAAAACCAATATTGCAAACAGCATCTACACGGTCTGGCTTCATTATGAATCCGACAGCGGCATACCGTATCTTCACGCCGCAGTTTGTCGGAAAGACCGCGACGGGAAGACCAACAACGACCACCACATACACATCCGCGCACAGGATGCGGCACAGGCTGTAGCAATCCAGCGAGGCTGGATAACAGCCGCCGAAATCCACAGGATTAACGCCGACAAGATTGCCGACGATCTTATGGAAATCCTTCGTGCCATGCCGTCATGGTCGTGGAATGATTATGCAGCACGGATCCGGGCAAAAGGTTATACTATTATGATACGTCCCGGCAAGAAAGGCCCTTATGGTTATTCTATCGGCAAAGGCAAAGCCCGATTCAAGGCATCCGAACTTGGCACAGGTCGAAAGCTGACGGCTTCGAGAATCGAAGACACATGGAAAAAACTTCACAGTCAGTCCGCAGTTAAGTCGGCTCAGCCTGTTAAGAAATCCGGCACAAAGCCGGTTGCGCCTGTTGTATCAAAGCCTGTTGTATCTCCTGACAAACAAGTTCTGGATTACACCTCTTGGCAAGAAGGAACATCGAGATACGAGCTTACGCATAGAGGCAGAACTACTCAGTTCTACATTCCAAACGATGTCATGCAGGTATTCGACGATGAGTTTGATTACCGCGAGATTGTAAACTGGCAGGAGCTTACCGATATGGCTGTTGCCCTGTTCGTTGGTCTTAACGCGCTCGACACCGTTTCAACCGGAAGTGGCGGAGGCGGTTCGTCCAACGATGACAACTGGCGCGACCGCAAGGACGAGGAAGAAATTGAACGTGCCCGCAGATGCGCCCGCGCAGCCGCCGCACACCTCGGCATAATCCCTAAGTCGGCCCGCAGAAGATAAAACCTGTTCCGAATTTTAACTCCTTAAAATGGAAGAAGAGAGAAGATCAAAATATTCGACCTTCTCTCTTCAAATTCTGTATGCAGAAAGATTACTAACCGTTGAACAAAGAACCGGGATAATCACCGTTTTTATGGAGTTCCGCGAATTTTGCGACTACCCCTGGACGATCTTCTGCATATGTGACTCCAAACCAGTGAGAATCAGTATCCAAAACTTTTATTGTTGCCTCATGAGACTTGATAAGAGCATCAGCCACATCGGGTATAACCTGTTCCGCTTTCGGTGTCGTCAAATCTTTGTCCAGGAATTTGGCAAACTCTCTTTCAGCATAGTCGAAGTAGTCTGGTGTGAATCCCCACATATTCATAGAAACAGGAACATTGGCATCAAGATTGTGTTCTTTGCCCTCGGAATCTTTGTAGGATATCTCGTGGACATCGTTATACTTGATTTCCTTACATTCCTCGACTGATGACAGCAGACCATCATTAGTCTGACAGACACCACGGTTCACGCCACCATTCTCAGTAACAGTGTTACCGAGGCGAAAACCTACCATGCAGTAGTCTCCCTTGCGGTCACGGGCACGCATCAATTCTTTGGCAAGCACCTCATATGAATTGCGTCCATAGAAATCATCGGAATTTATAACCGCAAAAGGTTCCTTTATGACACCTTTTGCCATAAGGACCGCGTGAGCAGGACCCCAAGGTTTTGTACGGTCGGCAGGACAGACAAATCCATCGGGAAGTTTGTCGACTGACTGAAAAACCACCTCTACAGGGATATGACCTTCATACTTGGATAATATTTTGTCACGGAAATCCTGCTCGAAATCCTTTCGGATAACAAACACGACCTTTCCGAATCCGGCCTGAATAGCATCATAGATTGAGTAATCCATGATGGTCTCTCCATTCGGGCCAAGCGGATCGAGTTGTTTCAATCCACCATACCTGCTGCCCATGCCGGCGGCAAGAACGAATAATGTCGGTTTCATTACTAATTATTTGATGTTTCGAACTTGCTTTTCCCAAGCCCATGCTGCACGCAGGGTCTCGTCGAGTGTGCGCTCCGCTTTCCAACCAAGCACATTGTTTGCCAATGAAGTGTCGGCCCATACAGCGGGCACATCACCCGGGCGGCGACCGACTATTTTATATGGCAACTTGAGTCCGTTCACTTTCTCAAATGTGGTGAGCAGCTGGAGCACGGATACAGGATTGCCCGTACCGATATTGAATATTTCATATTTCTCCTCCATTTTGCCGTCTATCATACGGTCAACTGCTGCAACGTGAGCCTTGGCAAGGTCAACCACGTCGATGTAGTCGCGCAGACACGTTCCGTCTGGAGTATCATAGTCATTCCCGAACAGGCTCAACTCCTTCCGGAGACCTGCGGCAGTCTGGGTTATGAAAGGCACAAGGTTGTTAGGGACACCTCGCGGCAACTCGCCAATCAGAGCCGAAGGATGTGCACCGATTGGATTGAAATAACGGAGGGCGATTCCATGAACACCATCATAAGCCCTGCAACTGTCGCGGAGAATATCTTCGGCTATCTGCTTGGTATTACCGTAAGGAGATGTCGCAGGCTGACGGGGTGTTTTCTCGGTTACAGGAAGATGTTCAGCCTCACCGTAGACCGTGGCAGACGATGAGAACAGGATATTAGGACGGTTGAAATCCTTCATCATCTCTACAATGTTCATGAACGACACAAGGTTGTTCTGATAATACATCAGAGGTTCACACATGGATTCCCCCACGGCTTTATAGGCGGCGAAATGAATCACAGAGTCAAAGGAGTATTTTTCAAATATCGCTTTGATAGCGGCTTTATCACATGTATCAACAATCTCAAAGGCGACATCTTTGCCGGTGATTTTTCTCACACCCTCGACAGCATCTTTCTCAGAATTGGAAAGATTGTCAATTATTACAACGTCGTATCCGGCGTTGATAAGTTCCACTGCGGTATGCGTGCCTATATAGCCCGCACCGCCGGAAATCAGAACTGTCTTTTTACTTTCCATTTTCGTTACTTATTCCTTTTCGGATTCAACCTTATGTGCACCGTCGCTGATGACTACCGGGTACACTTTCGGCTCATGTCCGTATTTTTCATTGAATCTGGTTTTGGCGGTCTCTACGAAATTATTTCGAAGGTCTTTCCTGACAAGATTGATGGTGCATCCTCCGAAGCCGCCACCCATGATACGGGAGCCTGTGACACCGCACTCCCAGGCTATATCATTGAGGAAGTCAAGTTCCTCACAGCTCACCTCGTAGTCATCAGACAGACCTTGATGGGTCTCGTACATCTTTTTACCTACAGTCTCATAATCACCTGCGTTGAGCGCATCGCAGACAGCAAGCACACGGTCTTTTTCCTCGATTACGAATTTGGCACGGAAATAATCCTCGGCTGAGATATCTGTTCGGATGGATTTGATCATAGGTATTGTGGCGTCGCGGAGAGTCTCGAGTCCCAGACGCTTTGCGACACGCTCACAGGATGCACGGCGTTTGTTATAAGGCGAGTCGGCGAGTTCGTGTTTCACTCTCGAATCAATCAAGACAAGTTCATAGTCAGTGGGATTGAACGGAAAATATTCAAACTCCATTGAGCGGCAGTCAAGGCGCATGAGTTTTCCAACCTGTCCCATTACTGAAGCGAACTGGTCCATGATGCCGCAGTTGACACCGCAGTAATTATGTTCCGTTGCCTGTCCGATTTTAGCAAGTTCGAACTTGTCGATGTTGTTTTCGTTGAACATATCGTTCAAGGCGAAAGCGAAGCAACTTTCAAGAGCGGCAGAAGAACTGAGACCTGCACCAAGAGGAACATTACCGGCAAAAACAGCATCAAAACCTTTGACAACGCCGCCTCGTTTGAGAATCTCCCGACAGACCCCGAAGATATATCGGGCCCATGATTGCTCAGGCGCGTCCTCTTCATTCAGTCCGAACTCGGCTGATTCATTGATGTCGATTGAGAAAACCCGTACCTTGTCAGTGTCGTTAGGAGCTATCGCCGCCATTATCACCTTGTCTATTGCACCGGGAAATACAAAACTTCCATTGTAATCGGTATGTTCCCCGATAAGATTTATTCGACCGGCGGAGGCATATAAGGTCGGCTCTAAGGAAAACCGTTTATTAAATTCAGTTAGAATTCTATCTTTCATCTTTATGCTTTTTAATAATTCAATATTATCTTTTCGACTGCAATTCCTTTGTCCTTCTTCTTACCGTCGGGGTATAACTCGCCGCGCAAAGACACCTGAACTTTTTCAACATTATTCCAGTCAAATCCGGTATCCTCAAAAGAATATTCAGGCATGTAATATGAGCACACTCCGGGCCAATCCTGTGGTAGTATCACTCCCGTGATAGGCTTAAATCCGGATACGAAGATTTCCGTTTCTCTCATATCCGGTGTCAGAGAGATAACTGAGCCGGATGTATGACCGTTTTTATCAATGAAATTGATAAATGCGGCATCCGTATCATTCAATCCTCTCGCCCTGACGCTGACCGATTTAGGCTGCATTCCTTTCCTCTGATACAGCAGATCACCGATATATTTTGACATGGTAACGTCATCTCCTGCCAGCCATGAGTCATCATGATTCAGATCCTTGACCTTAAGTTCGAAGACACTGTTCATATTCTCGTCCTTAATAAGCCTGAACTTACATTCCGGACTTTTGAAATTTCGAGACCAGTCGATATCTTTAAAACCTTCGGCTGCGTTCAGAATCACCACTTGACCACAGACGTTATCAACTGGGGCAGCATCCGTGTACCAGTCATATTCATGCCAGTAGTCAGGATTGTTTTCATCAGCACCTGAGGAAGGCCATCCCTTGTACTGGGAAAATAAGGATTGCTGCGGATGGTCTCCGATTCTTGTGATGCCTTCGCGGTCTATTCTGTATTTCCCTGGATATACCTCGGCGTATTGTTCAATGCCGGGCAAATGTACTGTAAACGGTCTATTTTTGGAGGCGGCGATCATGACATCCTTATACGGCGAGGGAGCATCAAACGGGTCAGCTACGGCTATTATATCCGGATAAAGTTCAAGAGTCCAGGAGCTGTCACTATTCTTATCCAGAAAATAAATGCCGTTGCCGTTATACTCTACTATTGGTGAAGAGCCAACGGCGGCTATATGTATCAAGGATGCCCGATTCTTAGGTTCAATAACTACCGTTCCCGAGTGATAAAAGTGTGTTTCGCTGTTCAACAAGGAGACATTTGTATCATAATCAAACTGGAATTCACCAAAACGATTGTTTTTAGGGAAATACGAATTATTTTCGCCTGGAGGCATTTGACGCATGATTTCCGCTGCGATCATTGAGCCCACTGCTTTTCGTGGAGTATATACCATATTAGTATAATGAGTGTTCCATCCCAGGTTTTTAGGGGCCGTGCGGAGCATGTCGTATGAAAAGATAGTCGCAAACTGGCAACCACCCCTTGCAAATTCCCTTGCCATGGCAGGAATCTGAAGGGCGTCGATACGGTTGTCGGAATCGAATTCGTATACGATTTTGGATTTTCCTCTCATAGTCGGATCAAACAGTTGCTCGTAACGATCCACACACAGTAGCGGATTTCCTTTAACAGTTCTATGATTCAGCCCTTGTGGATACCATGCGTAGGTTCCTCCATCCACTTTTGAAGTTGCCACAATCGGAGCGACGTCAAAATTCTGGCTCACATTGTAATAAGTCAGTTTCTTGCAACCAGTGGAGCGAATAGCATCGACCATGCCGTTGATATACTCCGACATTTCCTTCGGTTTGTCGGGCATCTGGATGGGTTCGTTTATCAGCTCTATAAACAGAATATTCGGTTCGTCCTTAATTTTTCTACCTGTATATCTATTGACATGGTTCAGCAGTTGCTTGATATAATTTTTCTGCGCTCCGATGGCCTTAGGATGCAGAATTAAGTCGGATTTAGAATAAGTGTTCATAAATCCGGTATTGGTAGAATCAGTCATTTCGGGCCATTGGGAATGATATGTCACGACAGGGGATAGTAGCATATAAATCTCCCTTTCGGCAGCCTCAGCTATAAGCCTGTCGAAAAGACGCAGGTGATTATTGTCTATTAGGTTGCCGTCTATGTCGGTGTTCTGCCAGTCTCCCCAAAAGCACAATCGTAACCCGTCCCAATTCATTCGTCTAAAATGGTCCATATCCTCCCTTATCATGGAGTCACGGTCAATATCGGCGTATGAGGCCGCCCTATAGTCGCAAGCCGACGGCAGGCAGTAATTCGCTCCGAATAGTATGACACGGGAATCATCCTTGTACCACCGTATGACCCCTTTCTTGTCCTGATATACCAACTCCTTGGCCGATAGGGACAAGGCAGCAATAAGCGATATTATGATTATCTTAAACTTCATTTGATACTAATGAGCAAAATAAATCCAATCAATATCCGTATCCCCGCTCTTCGATTGTAGGGAAATGTCGAATATGCCGTCTGTCGCTTCTTCTATAGGAATTTGTGAAATTACCCAGTCGGTTTTGGCGTCCAGTGAGATTACAGAATTTTTCTTACCAATACTGAGATTAATCTTGGTATTGTTCCGCGACCTGTATCTTAGATATACGGTACGATACTTTCCTCCATCAAAGGTTACGTTGTCGTAGCGAACCACGTCGTCAGGTTTACTCAATGTGACATACCATCCGTCAAATGGTCTGTCAGCATTGACAAAATTTATCGAAGCACCGGTTCCGGCCAACTCGCTGTATCTGTCAATCTGAATCTTGCTGTCGGCCTTGGTCTGACCTACTCCCCGGAGTGTCGGCGTGACCTTCCGAATGGAACCGTCATTGTCAAAAGCCAACGAATCTACGCGAACCGAGCGAAGCATATCCCGGTTCGGCGAATAATCATTATGATGATAAAACAAGTACCACTTTCCATTGTACTGCACTATGCTGTGATGATTAGTCCAACAGAGAGGTTTCGGAATGATATCCATAATGACACCCTTATAATCAAAAGGTCCTAAAGGATTGGTCCCAACGGCATATACCAAAGCTTCAGCGGGTCCCATCTGACATGCGTATGTAAGATAATACTTTCCCTGACGCTTAAATACAAAGGGAGCTTCTTTATAGGCACCTTCACGATTTTCAATGAGCAAGCTATCCATTCCGGCAAGCCGAATCATGGAATCGTCTAATTTTGCGCCATGCAATCCTTCTTGAGCCCAATAAATGTATTTTTTACCATCATCATCAATAAAAACCCCAGGATCTATGCCTTTAATTCCCTCTATTCTATACTGTAACGGAACAAAGGGTCCTTGAGGATTTTTAGAAGTAGCAACACCTACACCAAAAATCTCGTCTTTCTCAGCTTCTTTGGCGACGGCTGGAAAATATAAATAATATATTCCATTTACCTCTACACAATCAGGTGCCCACATACTGTATGACCTGCGTTTGACCCAATCAACATCGTCCTGAGAGAACTGTACGCCATGGTCTTTCCAGTCAATCAAGTCCACCGATGAGAACACATGGTAATCATGCATACAGAACCAATCCTTCCGTGAGTAATCGTCAGGAGTAGGGATATCATGGGAACAATATAAATACAAAGTATCATTAAATACTCTGACCGTTGGATCAGCGGTGTACTGATTCCTGATAATAGGATTCTGCGCTTGAGAATAAGCGCAAAATCCTATCACAAATAGTATTAAAGCCTTTATCTTCATTCTTTGATATTGATTTCGGTTTGATATTCAGGAATTATGGATATTCCCTTAATATCAAGCACATTACCTTTCTCAAAAGAGGGTATCGCAGACTGAGGGAGGCCATTAAGGAAAGGAGCATCCCAATGCAAAGGACGAAAATAAAAAGACATGGGTTCTTTTTCCATAAGTTTCTTATATCGGTTCAACCCTATAGTCCAAGGCACGCCGTGATAGAAATGATCGGCAACAAGTTCATTATCAAGAAATGCCATACCAACATCACCGATATAGTCAACACCCAGGAAATATTCATGAACCTGAGGTGCGGATATCGTGTCTTTGAAATTGACAGTAACACGTCTGGAAGATACTCTGTCCGTAGAATATTCCGGATACACCGCATCAACAGCAATAGCCTGAGATTTGAATCCGTACTTAGATGGATAAATCACATATTCAAAATTAGGATTATTCATCTGAAGTAATTTAAGGCTATTCCTTCCAGATTGCAGTACCGTCGCAGGAGTCACAAACAGCTTCCCATTCACTTTCATACTGTTCATGGCTTGTTCACGTGTAAGGGTTGTTATCTTGACTTTCCCTCCATTCTTCGGTGTAATTGTAAATGTACTATTATAACCGGGGGTTGGATGGAATAGATATTTCCCTCTCACTGTCGATTTATCAAACTCATACTCGGGATTTACTCCATCTGGGACAAAAAAGAAATAATGCTCACATCCATTATCGTTTATTTTCATCAATGGCTGAGCAATGGCATATTTCAGCTCGGCATTCCCCATTGAGAAGTTAAACGGTAGAATCAGATTTTCATCCTTAGGAAGATCAAATGAACCCTTAGAAGGAATCCGGATATTTTCTGATGCAAGATTTACATTTAAAACCATGTCGGTCAAATCATGTCGGTCATAGTCATGATCCTGAAAATTAATCAGGAACAGAAATCCACGGTCGTCCTTGGTACGCATGGCATATCGCAGATCATCACGGTTATCCGGAGTTATGGATGCGACATTCTGAGGCAATACCACTTCCATAGGAGCCAGCCGGTCACCGAAATCTGAGAGGAATAAATGCAACAATCTTAGATGACGATAACTTGGTTTCTCCAAGCCGAATTCCCCAAGTGGAGCTTGAAAATCATAACTGATTTTAGGAACACCACCGAGAATATCATTGAAATATTCCGTTCCACTTTGCATTTTTGGGGTTTGCCCACCTTGGTACATATAATATCCAATACCATTGGCTCCCCCTCCCAGAGATCTGAGCATCATGGTTTCCGCACCGCGAGGATCTATGACAGGACGTTTGTCATAAGTCATTTGAATACCAGCTCCCATCTCAGCGCAGAAAGACGGGAATTGAGTAGGATCATATCTTACAGGCGCATAGTCCGGTGATTCATGGAGATTCTTAAAGATACAAAATTCACTTTTTGCATGAATGTCACCCCATACCGGGTATGGATAAGCAGCGGTTACAGGGATTGCCTCATTGCCAAGTACAGCAGCATTACCCCAACCTGTTACGGTATAAATTGGGGTTATCATACCTCTATCCTCAGCCATTTTTTTCAGGGTTCTCATGTGCTTGTTCCCACGCTCGGATGTTGTAATCTGTTTGTCTTGTACACTGACCCCGACCATAGTAAACTCTTCATCATAAGTAGCCGCTGTATAATCACCCGGCTCACCAGGATAATTGATACACCATGTGGCCGCTGAATGCTGGTGCTCGTTTTCAATCTGAATGCCGATAATTGGGCCACCCTCTTTATAGTATAGGCCCTCTATCTGTTTTGCAATCTGATCATATAGAAGCCCGACATAATGAAGATAAAGAGGATCGTCAGACCTCACGTCAAGAGGTTTGGTGAAGAGCCAGTCAGGAAACCCGCCATTTCGGATCTCGCCGTGGTCAAACGGACCGATACGTACAATAACGTCAAGACCATGCTTGCCACAAAGTTCAATGAAACGCCGTAAGTCTCGGTCACCAGTCCAATCGAAGTGACCCTCTTTTTCTTCATGGATATTCCAGAAAACATATGTGGGTATTACCGTAACGCCGCCTGATTTCATTTTAAGGATCTGTTCTTCCCATTGCTCATTGGGGTATCTTGAATAATGGAATTCACCCATTACAGGCACAACCGGAACATCGTTAACGCTCATGTAGTAATTGTTTACCTTGATGTTTCCTCCATTGGGGGAAATGCCTCCAAGTTTTAGTCCATCGGTTGATATGCGCATGGGGTTATCAGGCGCAGAGATTTCGTAAGTCCTCTGAGCATGTGAAGTAAGCGCAATCACACTGAGTGCAATTACTGGTATTATCTTTATATATTCTCTCATAGATTTACAATATTCAGTTCTATATCTTCTTTCGGTAAGTCACCTCCTTTTACTGTCAATGTAACTTTTGAAGGAGTAGAATTTTTATCAGGGCGAATAATCGCGAGAGCCTTACCTCTCCAAGTACGGCATCCATTTGTATTGTTGAAACTGTGCATGTCTGTAGGGCACGCATTACCGCATCCTGCGATTTCGGCATTACCGGAGCAATACAAGGATAGCGTCACGTCATCATCAGGAACGACATTACCCATAGAGTCCAGAAGTTCAATTTTGACATAAGCTAAATCATTTCGGTCTGCATTGATGGTGTCCCTGTCAACTGTAAGACGAATCCGTACCGAAGTACCTGTTGTTGAAAGAGATGTTTCTACCTGTTCTATACCGTCAACCACTCCAAATGCCTTGAGAACGCCCGGTTCATAGGGAACTTTGAATTTGGCAATATATTTATTGGCCTCGCCTGCCGGCTGTTCGCCAATCATCTTGCCGTTAAGCATGAGACGCACCACTGGATATTTTGAGAACACGCGAACATCAAGATCAGTATTCCCAGTTATATTCCGGATACTGTCGGCATTCCAATTCCATGAAGGGACCTCGTCTGGCCAACCCCAGTAACTCAAATCCTCACTTCTTCCCGCTGGAATAGGGGAATGGACATTAATCGAAATCGGCTTAATATCCCACAAAATGTCTCGATAAAGACTTTGAGGCTTTTTGTTGCCACATAAATCTATATCGCCCGAAAAATTATTAAACCATGGCCACGGCTGGCAAAAGCCCTTATTCGGACTGTCATCAAGACGGCTGCATCCTATACCGGCTTCTCCAAGATGATCCATACCGGTCCATAAAAAGTCACCGATTACGTAAGGATGCTTTTCAACCATTTTCCATGTATCATAAGCTTGGTCAGGAGTGGATTCAGAACCATACATAATTCGGTCAGGATGCTTCTCGTGATCGGATTCATAAATTCCCCAAAGATAATTGTAGCCGCCAATATCAAGAATGTCAAAAGCAGGTGCAGTAGTATCCCAATCCTGTCCCGGATGGTCGGTCAGATGACATATCGCAGCGGTAACAGGACGGGTGGAGTCATACTTCTTGACTTCGTCTGCAAGTTGCCGTGTGATGCGGTAGCCAAGTTCTTCGGCACGTTCATTTATCTCGTTGCCAACGCTCCACATGATCACGCAGGGATGGTTGCGGTCACGAGTGACCATGGATTTTATATCCTTTGACCACCAATCTTTAAAGAATCTATGATAATCCTCTGGATTTTTTTCACGCTCCCACATATCGAATGATTCGTCAATTACGAGCATTCCAAGTTTATCACAAGCATCTAAAAATTCTCGGGAAGGAGGATTATGACTGCAACGGATAGCGTTAAATCCGGATGCCTTCATAAGTTCAACCCTACGCTCTTCAGCACGATCTATTGCGGCAGCCCCCAGAAATCCATTGTCATGGTGCATACATCCTCCTTTTAGTAAAATTGGAGTGCCATTTAGCAAAAATCCATTATTCGCATTATAGGCGATTGTACGGATTCCAAAATTAAATGAATCCTTGTCAATCACTTTCCCATTTTCGACAAGAGCTGCCTCGACTTTGTACAGATAAGGATTTTCTGTTGACCAAAGTTGCGGGTTCTGTACTTTTATAGTGCCTTGAGCGGCTTTCCCGGCAATGGGAATCCGTTTAGAAGCTACTTTTTTACCCTCGGCGTCTATAAAAGTCAAATCAAGTGACGCATTATGCAAATCCTTACCTTCAGTATCAGCGTTGACATTGAGAATTGCAAAACCGTCCCCGACAGATTTTGCGGATACAAACAATCCGTTTGACTTTATGTAACTGTCGCCTTTCCGCATGAGACGCACATGACGATATATGCCAGAGCCAGAGCCCCAACGTGTGTTTTTACCGAGATTTCGTACACAAACTGCAATTACATTATCTCCAGCCTTCATATATGGAGTTATATTGACATCAAAAGCTGTATATCCATAAGGATGGGTTGCAACTTTTTTGCCATTCATCCATATGTCACAATCCATATATACTCCGTCGAAATTAATGAAAGTGTTCGGGAGATTCTTATCTTCAGGCAACGAGAATGTTTTTCGATACCATGAAGTACCACCGACTACTTGTCCTGTTGAAGGACCGCCTTGGGACTCTTCCTTAGAGAAGGGACCGATAACAGTCTCACCGTTTTGTCCTTCGAGATTCATGATACTCCAGTCATGAGGAAGATCAACATCGTGCCACTTGCTGTCATCAAAATGAACTTTTGATGCTGCCTTGACATCGCCTCTGTGAAACTTCCAACCAGTATCAAACAAGGTGGTATATTGGGCGTTCACCGACAAAGCCACACCCATAAGCAACATTAATAAATATCTTTTCATGATTAATATAGCGGATTTTGTTTGATTGCATTCTTTGATTCGTCAATGAAAGATTGTGGGATGAAAAGTTTCAGATGACTGTCATCAATATTATAGTACGCAGTACCATCATTTTGATTAGAATTATTTATCCTTTCATTGACCCATTCAATATATTTGCCAAACCGAATTTCATCCTGTCGGGCAAGTCCTTCAAGATAAAACTCATGAAGACGTTCCATCAACAATGCTTCCATAAATGCTTCTACTGAAGCTGTTTGTTCAATAGACAAATTGGGCAGCTCCGCACGATTTCTGACACGATTTACGAGATTGATCGCCTCTGTGTTCAGACTGCCGGTGTTTCTCGTTATAAGTTCAGCCAGCGTCAACAAGACATCACTAAAGCGATATACCGGGATGTCGATAGTGCATTGATCTCCTATCATATCCTCCTGAAGGCCGTACTTAATTGGGATTGCCCCTGTCCCAAGCTGTGAACGTGTTACCGTATTCCCATTAACAGAAGTATAACTGTCAAAGACATTCTTGAGTCGGGAATCACCTTTCTCAAAAGAATCATAGAATTCCCACGGCATAATCATTCCGCGTCCCCAACCAGTAGCCTTGTCAGCCCAAGGGAAATCAGTAGGCATAGCATTTGCAACGACAAAATTGCAAGTGTTACGACTGGCATCATTGCAGGTAATTTGAAGAATAACCTCTTTGTTATCCATGCCATTATAGCTGAATAAATAGTTATAATCGCTTTCAAGATTATAGACCCTTCCTTCCAAAGCATATAATTCACGACAAATTGTCTCTGCCTTTTCATAATAGCCTTTCATCATATAAAATTTCAGCAAGAGCATTTGAGCAGCTCCCTTTGTCATGCGCCCTCGTTCATCTTGTTTCTCAGGGAGCGTTTCAATGGCACTAAGGAGATCAGATTCAACCATAATCTCATAATCCTCTTCTGATAATCTCGGAAGATACACAAATGTCTCAGGGTTATCAAGAATCTCATCTGAAGCAACTGGGACAGTTCCGAATACATCATAAAGATATACAGCCATCCAGCCTCTCATGGCTTTCGCCTCTCCGAGATAACTATTCTTGATTGCAGGACTTACCTCACTCCTCTCAATGTTTCTTATCACGTTTCTTGCCTGAGAAAGATATTTATACCATGAAAATTCAGTCCATGCCAGACTTTGCATACCCACGGTTCGAGTCCATTGCTGAAAGTAACGCTCGTCATCTCCCCAGCTCGTCCGTAATGTTCCGGCCGTCATCTCCGTGAGGTCGTATGTTGTCATCCAGGGATATGCCTGAAACTGGGTATAGAGTGCATTGACCAACAATTTCAAGTCGTTTTCTGTATTATAGACTTGATCGGGCCTTATGTCATTGAAATTTTCACGTTCAAGCGTGCAGCTGACAGTCAACGACAGTGACAACAGTATCAGCATGATATGTTTAACGGTTTTCATAATCTACAAACTATTAAAACTTAACATCTACACCAAAGGCGCAAGAAGAAGAATTAGGATATGCACCGATACCATTTCCTGTTTCAGGATCCATTCCTTTATAGGGCGTCAGTACGGCAATGTTATTTAGAGATACATATACTCTAAAGTTCTTAATATGATTTTTAAACCATTTTTTAGGTAATGTATACCCTACAGAAATATTATCAAGTCGTAGGTACCAAGATTTCTCGTAAAAGAAATCTGTACTGCCCGGATCTACGCCGCCATTGTTATCGATTTCTGCCACACCGGGCAATGTGCCGGAAGGATTTTGAAGGCTCCAACGGTTTTTGATTTCGGTAAGAGCGTTTACTCCATAATCGGCAATTTCCTTGTAGCCATAAACCGCCTGAAGGCGAATGTCATTGAGTTTCCATCCGTTCAGATTACCGTAAATATAGATATTCGCGTCAAAATTCTTCCAACGGAAAGTATTATTGATAGAAAATGGTATTGGAGTAGAATTACCAAGCTTATAATAATCCGCAGCATCAAGAAGATTGTCTGGCTGACCGGAATATATGTACCTTCCCTGAGAATCACGCATACGTTCTCCTTCTGCGTCTAACTTATATCCGTTAAGATCAAGAACCTTTAAAGCGCCTGCTGCCACGCCAGGCATATAGCTTGGTAGATCTCCCGGTTGAACAAGACCGTCTGTTTTATATACCCAGATGTCGCCATGAGTTTCGTTCCATGACTGGTATATTGCCGGGACGAAATCACTTTCTCTCTGCGTAGTACGATTACGGTAGAAGGAGAAATTGATGTCTGTTGTCCATCCAAAAGATTTGTTGTCTATATTTATTGACCTGAGATTTATATCAAAACCTCTGGATTGCTGAACTTCTTCTGAGTTATAATTAATTTTATCGACTTCATGATAAGAAAGAAGACTTTTCTGATGAATTATGTCTTTCCTATAACGGTCAAAGAAATCAATGGTACCAGAAATACGATTGTTACATAATCCGAAATCAATACCGATTGTCCAGTCTGTCAATGTTTCCCATTTAAGGTCTGGATTCCCCAATGAAGCCAGAACAACGCTATTGTTTATTTTACCATCCAAGATTGCCCAACCTCCGAGTCCATAAAGACTCTCTGTCCCGATAAGGCTGCCGGCGTTACCGGTCTGCCCGACACCGGCTCGTAATTTGAGGTTAGTCAGCCATGTCATATTCCTACACCAATTTTCTTCATTGATACGCCACGCCAATGAAACTCCAGGGAAAAAACCCCATTGATGATTCTTGGCAAAATTTGAAGAGCCATCAACTCTGAAGTTAGCTGTAAGAATGTATTTGGAATCAAAAGCATAGTTTATACGTCCTATAAAAGAAGCCATTTCGTTGCTGCCTTTATAAGAACCTATGGTAGGTTTCTCTTGAGAACTTGCTCCTAAATTATTATAGGTTGGAGCATCAGAAGGGAAATCGGAAGCTGTTGTGCTCATCCCTTCCCATGAAGATTTCTTGTATTCCCAACCTCCCATAACACTCAAATCATGTTTTTCTGCAAATACATGTGAATATTGTCCGATTATATTAACAAGATTCATTTGAGACTTTGCATTGCTCTTCGACGCCACACCATTTCTATTATACCCCTCTTTCACGTTTGTTGGAATATACTGATCATGTTGTGAATCTCTCATATCCACACCTGCTGTAACCTTAAACATCAAATCTTTAAACGGGTTGTATGTAACATAACCACTGATGCTAAGGTCTTTATTGGTGGTTTTATCGTCAATCTCAAGTAACGAAACAGGATTGGGATATATATTACGATAGGGATTATCCGAATATGTGCCGTCTTCTTGTCTTACAGGCACAGTAGGAAGGAAAGTCATGGCCGAATAGATCAATGCAGAGTTAGCATTTCTCCCGTCGCCAAGAGGAACATCTTTAAACCTAACCTGTGAATACATGGAGTTGATGCCGGCTTTAAAGTATTTGCCGAAATTTTGATCCACATTCAACCTGCCGGTAATACGGTTCATATCATTGTTCTTGGCAATGCCTTTATTATCATAATAGCTCACAGAAAAAAGAGTCTTTGTATTTTCTCCACCCGCTGTAATTGAGATATTATGGTTATTTATGACGCCATTTCGCGTTACTTCTTTCATCCAATCCGTACCATTCCCACGGAAATTATTAATCTGGTCCTGAGTAAAACGCTTTTCACCAGTTCTTTGCAATTCATCAAAAATTGCATTTGACTCAATCATAAAATCTCTGGCATTCATAAATTCAGGAGCATCGGATATCCACGAATATGCCACCGAACCGGAATATGAAATTTCAGGCGTTCCGGATTTACCTCTCTTTGTGGTAATCAATATCACACCTCCCGAGGCATCACTACCATAAATGGCAGCAGCCGAAGCATCTTTCAAGATATCGATGCTTTCTATGTCATCAGGATTAATATTAATCAGTCCTCCATCTTTTGAGGCGCCGCTATACATTGTTCCACCTGCAGCATTCGTGGTTCCGGCTTGCGGAACACCATCAACGATAATCAATGGCGATTGACCGGACAATCCACCTCTAATCGCAATATTAAGCGAACCTCCTGGGGAAGCACTGTTTAACTTCACATCCATACCAGAGGCACGGCCGCGCAACATATTACCTAATGAAGCCCCGCCAGAAGTAGGCAGTTCTTCCGCCTTGATTGAGGATACTGCACCTGAAAGAGTTGATTTCTTTTGAGTTCCATAGCCTACTACAACCACTTCATCCATGAGCATAGCGTCCTGTTCAAGAATAAAATCAATTGGACCAGTCCCGGTTATTTTTTTAGTCTGAGTTTTATAGCCTACATAACTGACCTGAACAACTTGCCCTTCAGACACGTTTTTAAGCTCGTAGTTACCATCAATGTCGGTGACAGTAGCATTCTTACCACCGACAATCATAACGGTGGCACCAATGGATTCCTCGCCATTATTGTCTTTCACATTGCCAGTCAACGTGAAAGTATTTGCCGCTGCCATTATACCGGCATTGAGCATTATGATTATATATAATATTACTCTTTTCATTGTCGTCGTTTTGGATTATTTGACTTTTTTAATCGTGCCGAATGGTATTGCCGTGTCAAATGTAATTTCGACTTTTCCGTCATAGTCACTTTCATAGGTGAGTGCACCATTGCCTCCATCTACTTCATACCATTTGTGTCCTTCGGCGTCGGCTCTGAATATGCGTGTCCAGTCCCAGCCTCCGTCATCTGTCACTCCGACAAAATAGTAGTAACGGCCCCATTCGGGTTTTGCCGAACCGTCCTGATCCGCGAATATTGTATAATGATAATCCTTCGTCTTTTTCATCGCACCCCAGTCGTCAAAGCTTCTGAATCCGTCGCCCGATGCCATAAGGCTGGATTTATTGTAGATGTTCTTCATATCCAGCGGCTCGATGGTGAAGGAATGACCGGCAATGTCGAGAGTCATAACCCAATATCCTGAATCAAGACGAGTAGGAACAACATAATCCCTATTGTTCAATATTTTAAAGTTTGCGTAAGGGCTCGATCCATATACATATCCAGACATGGATTTGGTCGGGACAAACAGGAATCCGTCCTTTGCGTCATCGGCACTTAAGACACACTGATAGCGGTATTCGCCAACGCGCTCCATATAATGATAATAGCCATCAATATATTCATCAGGATTCTCATTAAATGCACTTACAGCGTACATTTGCTTGTAATCTTCAATCTGATATTCATTCTCTCGCATTGTAACCGTCAAGATAGATGTCTGAACGGTCTCATTTCCTGACGCATCCACTAATCTCAGATTCAAGTCAAAACTTCCCATTGATTTGAATTCAAGCTCGCGTTCTACCTGCATAAAACGACCCTTTTCATTCTTGATGGTTTCTTCGTAACCTATTGACGCAGCCGACAAATATAAGGTGCTGATTTGCCTATCATCTGAACATTGGATATTGAGGTTAAAAATACCTTTCCCACCCTCAACATCATATTCTACTGAATTGTATGCTTGTAATCCATTAATTACCGGAGCTTTTGTGTCCGGAGAAAATCGCATCTGGATAAGACGCTGATTTTCCAATCCGTTTTTATCCGTGACAATAAAAAGCATATCCTCGTCGAATGTTGCTGTTTCGGGAACCGGCACCTTATAGTTAAATTCCATTACTACTGGATGATCCGAACCGAAATCATGAAGTATATCCGTACCCCAGGCTTTACATACCATCTGGATTGATTGGAGACCTACATAGTTGGAAACCTGACCACTGATTAGCAGGGTATCACCCGGGAAAGTCGCCATTACTGTTTCTTCAAGATAAATGCCGGGGCGTATATCCTCATGCTCATCCTTACAACTCGATAATCCTATCAGAGCCATAAGCAGAGCTATAAAATATATACGATCATTCATTGTTCTATGTATTGGATTTATGGTTAATTGTTATATGTGTATGACTCAAAAACGGGGAGAGCATTACCTTCAAAATCGAAGAATGCTTCACTACAAGCACCATTACCCCAATCGAGATTATGGTCATCTTTCACATATCTGAGCAACGGATCCCAATAATATAGGCCCAAAATATGGCAATCTTCAGTAAGCTTGATTTCATTGAAAGCTTCAAGCATGTAGTTCTTTTGTCCTTGAGGAGTATAGGGATATATGTTTTTATAAACACCGTCATCCCATAGCTGTCCTGGAATACCCATTGGAATCACAGGGCTCCAGTTATATCCCGTCTCCATGATTATGGTTTCTTTACCAAATTCTTTGTACATGTTCTCAGCCCAGTGACGAATATCGCTCCAGTAAAAGTTCTTAGTCGGAGTATCGAATGGATAATAAGAAATGCCAATCAAGTCAAACTTCGTGTTATATTGACGCATAAGTCCAAAAAACCAGTAATAACCGGAATCACCGCCATTGGATACATGTATGACTACCTGGCTTTCAGGCGATACATCTTTTACCGCCTCATATCCCAATGTGTAAAGTCTGGCTGTTTTATCGTAATTCTCATGATTCGCAACAGGATGGCACATGCCGCTCTGAGTCTCGTTGCCTATAGCTACGTATTCAGGGAGAGTACCCTGATTCTTTAATTTGACCATCACATCATGGGTATAGTCATAGAACGCAGTCTGCAATTCTTCCCAACTAAGATTTTCCCATTCATGCGGCATTATTTGCTGCCCGGGATTTGTCCATGTATCACTATAATGGAAAGTCAACATTATTTTCAAATCCTCGGCCTTAGCACGTTTAGCAAGATCTAAAATAGCTTCAGTCGTTTGACATCCTTCCGGAATTTGGCTTGACGCCTCAAAGTCAGGATTGCCCGGATCATTATACAACCTGAGACGGATTGTGTTGAAGCCTTTCTCTTTGAATAATTTGAAAGCGTCTTTTTTAACCCCGTTATCATAAAGCCCGGCATTGATTTTTTCCAGATAAGTCACATAGGACGCATCACCGCCCTTGAGCATTTCGAAAGGTTTACGTCCTTTGATAAGATTAAGTCCGTCAATCTGACACGAGGATTCAACACTTGATTTTACTACAAGCCTCAGTCTGCATGTACCCTTATCAACTTTTATTCCGCGTACAATACTCTCTTTCCAGACTTTTTCAGATTGTTGCAAGGAAGTCATTTTCATAGCACCTGCGTCCGAACCTGCCTCTATGTAGCACGCTGTCTGACCACCGCTATTCTTCAAGGAAAATTCCAGATCGTAATACCCGTCCTCAAGACCTGTTAAAATTTGTTCTACTGAGGTAGAATACTCTCTGCAGCCAGATACCAACAAAGATTTTGATCCATAGCATCCTTCCTCAATAATAGAGACAGTTTCGGTATTACCACTGACAGACCAATTCTCGTAACCTTTCTCGAAACTGCCATTCGGCACGGTCTGGGATATGATGTCTCTTTCCGGCAACACCAATTCTTCCGGTTCGTTGTCGGAGCACCCTGTCAATATAAGGAATAAAATTCCGATGGAAATGAATGAGACAAGGTTAATTGGATATTTCTTTATTCTTAACATTTCATGGTAGGTTAATGGAATATCTCCAAAATTACAATTTTTAAGCCTTACAGCCAACTGAGGGAGAATCTGAAAAATTGGAAAATGTAGAGTATTCTTATGTTAAAAGTAAGTGGCCAAGCTAAATCGTCGGTATAAAGGCAGCGGATAAAGCCACTGTATGACTAAACTGGCGTTTATATTGACCACTTACTTAAATGAATTTACCTAATCACTTATTTATGTATTTTTTGCCATTGTGAATAACTATGCCCTTAGTATCCGGATTTACAGGTTGTCCTTGCAGATTATAGTATTTCATATCATCTTCTGAGGAATCTTCCACGATACTTTCTATACCCGTTGTCGTGGATTCGACAACAATATCACCTGCATTTGTTACACCCGCTGCATTGAGGGCAGCTATGTACGAATCCTTTTGGCCAGTAGGAACAGTAATCTTTGTCACAGATGTAACTCCATTAAGGAAATCACTGCCTATCGAAGGGGTATTGCCGTTAAATGTGATTTCTGTCAATGAAGTATTATTGTAGAATTGCCAGGATCCTATTTCAGTAATCGAGGCAGGAAGAGTAATTGTCTTTAACGAAGTCAACTCACATAATGCAGCTGCTTCAATGGATTCAACTCCATCTTTGAGAATTACGCTTCCGAGTTTTGCATCTCCACGGAAAGCATTCTCACCTATAGTTTTACATCCGACTGTTACACTTGCAAGATTCGTACAGTCCTGGAACCAATAGCCCGGGATTTCACTAATGGAAGACGGGATTACCACAGATGTCATGGCATGTGCTCCGTAGAATTTCGCGTATTCTCCGAAATAACATACAGGGTAGCTGCTTCCGTCGTATTCTACCGATTCCGGGATGACTACGTCACCGGATACAGCGTTCACATCTACATACTGAACAAATGCCTTTCCATCACCATCGATGTCGTAGTATATCCCGGAATCATCGGGATATTGGAAATTGGCTTGTGCCGTCATTGCCATCGTAATAGAAGCAAATAGTACAGCTGCTTTCATTGTTTTCATAAAGAATTGGTTTAAGATGTTATTTTTTGTTGTTAATCGACTTTAAGGTTATTTATTCTTAACTTCTGCAAAATTAGAAAACTCTGATTGCACTCAAAATGGACTATCACCATATAATAATGGATTATCTTGCCATTTCCGTAGGAAACTGTAAACAAAGGGTCCTAAATAGCCTATCAGAGTTTTCTAACCTACCTTATATTGGAATAAGACCGTGTTAGGCGACCATATTTAAAGTCTTAAAAGACTGGATACCCTGATGATTGATATTCATCTTTTCTGCCTCACGGAGATAACGGTCACTATGTTCCTTGTCGCCAAGTCCGGCATAGCCGAGAGCAAGCATATAGAGGCAATGGATCCGGTTCATTTCATCCAAACTTCCATCCCACACCTGAAGGTCTGGTAGACTAACTGCAAAATAGTCCATAACTACTTTTTCATGGAGATGCTGTTTCCCGTAGTCAACGAGACGGTTGAAGTAAGAATGAGCTTTCTTTTCATCTCCAAGAGCACGGTAGGCAAGCCCGGCATAGAATATCTTGTCCGGCTTAGCATCATTGTAGTACATAGCCGCAGCTGGTTCAGTGGGACCGAGAGTTGCCTTTTCAAAGCATTTACGCGCTTTCTCTTCATCATCAACCGCCTTATAGCAAAGGCCGAGGAGATAATAGAAGTCATTCTCCTGCGCCCCGTAAAGCTTACCTTCGCCGAGGTGATGAGGATATTCAAGACATTCATTGAGGAGCCTGATGGCATCGGCGTATTTGCCATCTTTTATGGCAAGCTTGGCAAGTTCGATACGGGCAATCTGATACTGAGCGGGGACCTTTCCTTCTCCACCTTCCCAGGGGTGGAACTGATGGGCGTCGAGTTTTTGTTTTGCTTCATTATACTGGCCACACTGATTGAGAAGTGTTATTTCTTCAAGGACAAGGTCATCGCGCTGTTCGATAAGTTCAGGATAGTTTTGAAGGAATGCCAGTCGCTCCGCATGAGGACGCTGTAACTTCTTATAAAGCTGGTCAAGTTCCATAAGAACACGGGCATCGGTCTCATCAAGGAAAAATGCCTTCTCCATAGCCTCGACAGCCTTTTCAGGATTGTTGCGCTTGTTGTAGTATACCAGAGCGAGGTTTCTCCATGTGGTCGGGAACTTGGGATTGCATGCGGCTGCTTTCTCCCAATGATCCTGCGCAAGGTCATACTGACGCTTGTCATAGAAAAGATTGCCGAGGTAGTGGTTGGCGCAGGCATCATCGGGATTGACCTCCAGCGCGGCCCTGAGAGCGAGAACTGCTTCAAGTCGGTTCGGGAATACAAAGTCAGGGCAGTCTGCGGCTCCTTCCTTGAAGGCTTTTTCGGCATTTTCACGATCACCGCTCTGAAGGTAAGCCCAGCCGAGATAGTAATGGGTCATCGGAGTTACAGCACCGTTTTCCTTTGCAATGCTCCAGACTTTTTCCGCGAAGTCCCAAAATCCGGCATCGCAGAAGTCGAGTGCGAGTTCATCGTAATTATGTGCGTTACCGTGCATCAGCTCTACCATCTTCTCAGTCTCACCGAGAAGGAATAGACATCCGTAGTTGAAGGGGTCTATCGCAAGAGATTCGGCGCAGAAAGTCTTAGACTCTTCTTCCTTACCCATTTTAACCAGGATGGCAGCTTTAAGAGCACGGGCTTTGGCGTTGTGCCAGTTGCGCAGAAGAGAACGATTGACTTCATAGAGTGCTTCCTCGTAGTTTTTGCGGCGGCAGCTGATTTGAGCGCAAGCGAAATAGCCGGCATCCTGCCATGCGCCGTTCCATGTAGATTTATAGAAGCGGTTGTAGGCTTCATCGAATCGGCCTTGATATTTGAGGGCAAGTCCAAGGTTATAGATAGGTTCGCCGTCGTATGGATTGGGATTTCGCTTCTGAAGAAACTTAACTGCTTTTTCAAGATATTTCTCCGCTATTTCAAACTGGCCCTTACGGATATACCAAAGGCCGAGAGCGTTGTTGCAACGGACATCATTGGGATCACGACGAAGGCCTTCTTCATAGTAGTCAACGGGTGAATATGTAGCATGGCGATACTGCTCCAGATGTAGTCCGGTGAGGAACAGCTGCTCCACTGTCTTAATCTGTTCGGGAAGCAATGCAGCTTCGGCTGCATCGGGAATAGAACGTATTTCGTCCGGCTCGGCTTCCCAACTCATGACAACGCGGCTTTCTTTGATAAAATCCATTTTTAGGTCGCAGAAAGACACACCAATGACATCGATTCCTTTTTCCCAAACCTTTTCGGGTGTGAGAGCCACTTCTTCATCGAGATAGGGCTGTCCGTCTTTATTCTTGAGGACAATGGTGACTTTCTGATTGCTTGTAGCAAAAACCTTGACATTAACCTTGCCATCCTTCTGCATTTCGATATTCATCAGGAGGTCTTTGGTTGCATTTTTGACTACGCCTAATTCACGGTACGGCAGGAAATACTGAGTAAACTCTTTTTCCTCGTAAGGCATAAGCCATGTGAAATCGGGCTGGTTTTCTGTGTAGACACCTGCCATCAGTTCGATGTATGGACCGTCATCATCGGTGAGGCAGCGGTCCCATGCGCGTCCGAAATCGCCGTTGCCCCATGTCCACTGTTTTTTGCCTGGAGATACATGATGTGAGGCGACGTGAAGCATACCCGCCTGTGTGTCGAACTCATATCCGCCCTCGAAGTCGTACTTGGAATTTACTCCCATGTAAGAGGTAGGCACAAAGATATTCTTATAGTTTGCGATATCGACACCTGCCGAATAGTCCATCTTGTAGTATGTTCCGGTAGCAATGGGGAATGATGAAACGGCACGTTTGCCGTGGTCGAACACTGCGTTGATGTCAGGCGGGAACACCGAGCGGTAATGGTCGTTGACGGCAACCGCCGGGTTTGCCCACCAAAGGAAGGTCTGCGGAACGTCTGTGCGATTGTAGAGTACTCCCTTTATTTCAAGAAAAGCGCAACCGGGACGCAGGGTGAAGCCTGCCATACCTTTCTGGTGGAACATACGCTCCATTTCGCTGACCCACACGGTCACCGATCCGTCGGCGTTCTCTTCGATGGTGCAGTCCACCGGCATATAGGTCGACGGACGGTGGTGCTGGGGCCAGTTGAACTCGATGCCGCCCGAAATCCACGGACCGGCAAGACCTACGAGCGCAGGCTTGATAACGTGGTTATAGTATACGAAATGGCGGTTCTTAATCTTGTCGTATGCCATCTGAATGCGGCCACCAAGTTCAGGAAGAACCATGACCTTGATGTATTCGTTCTCGATGAACACAGCGTTCCATTCATGATCGGTTTTTTCGTTAGAGATTGACTCTATGACAGGATATGGATATACCACACCGCTTGAACCTTGATAAACTCTTTTTTCAAGGAATATAGGATTCTTTTCCGGCTTACCTACCTCGTATGTCGGAATAACAACCTTTTCTTTCCAAGCTTTTACCATTGTGATTATTTAATTGGTTTTTATACTTGTTGTATTAACTGAATACTCTTGATATCTCCCACCACTCTTATGTGGACTCATACCACATTAATGAGAAAACTTATTATCTCATTGCGGTTGATTTGTGCCGGAGAGTGTTGCATAGTCCAATTCTTCCATTAATTATCAAAAAATGAGGAATTGAATATTATCAATTTAATAATTAAATCTCTGAATTATGAAGGCTTTGCAACACACTCGGTATATGCAGAGAGGATTAATTGAGTCCGTCTAAAAAGAGATGCTAATTGCGCAGTATATTGTTCTCTCCTTTACATTATTCTGTTGCGGCCGCTTCTTGAACCGTAATATCCTTATTCCCATAACCTTGATTGCCGGCAGCATCATATACTGTGTAATCAATTTTATAGGATCCGGCTGCAGTGACATTGAATGAGCCTGTCATGGAAGCTGTTGTGGAACTGGCGTCGAATGTAAATTCTTTTTCCTCTATAACCGTCCATTCACTATCCATGAATCTTACTTTCCCGGAAGTTGCCAACGCAGTTTCATCTGCTACGTTAATTGAATAAGAGATAGTTGCCTGACTATTTTCGAGTGTCACAGATTCCGGTATCGTCACCTCAAAAGTAGGTGCGACTTTGTCCTCGGGAGTGACACCTCCAAGGTCATTATCTTCAGCCCCATTCCAGGAATCATCTGAGGAAACTGTAAATGTATAATCCGTTGTCACACTACCAAAATCGCCTGTTATATTTGTCTGATAGTTTGCTTTAAGTGGTACATTATTCACACTGCCTACTACATTTTCCCCATAGGAAAATGTAAAATCAGTTGTAGTTCCATTAGGTGATGCAAATACCAAGAAAGAACCAAGAACATCGCCGGCAGCTTTTTCACCGCCAGTCACAGTGATTTCTGTCTGGGCTTCACTTGTTCCCGCACCCTCAGGAACGTCGGAAGTGAAAGCATTGAAGTTTATATATCTCTGATATGCAGCTGCGATTTTATCGCCTTCTCCTGCAGTGTAAGTAGTCTTCTGCTTCAGGTTAACTTGAGCAACTGCTCGTTTCAAAGTCACCTGATATTCATTTGTAGCTCGTCCATAAATGAAGTCAAGCTTACCGCAATATGCCATAGCCATATCCTTCCCTTCGTTCAACTGCACCCAATTCAGCCAAGATACATCATATGTGGGGGACTCTGCTGTGGCTTCGTCATAGTCGGCCCAGAATACCGCCGAATATGTGACATCTCTTTGAAGCCCACAAGCATTGCCATCTATCTGGAAGACTCCATCAGAATTAATAATGGAATAGTTGGTGACATCTTCACTGGGATTGAGATCCACTACAGTTCCATCTGCATAGAGCTGCATGATGTAGCGTTTCACACTTGTGTCGGCTGCTCGTGATTGTAACCCGTTTTCGGGCAATGATGTCAGGAAAGAGATTGCAGAAGAGCTGTTCTCTTCTATTAAATTCTCATCCTGACTGCAGGATGCGAAAATCGTCATTGAGACGATAAGCGCGTAAGATAAATATTTCATTCGAGAATGTTTTAGTTGTGAAGCGTTTTTTACACTCCGAGTTAATAATGATTTCTTATTGCCAATCGGACTGTCAGAATTTATGACTGTTATTTATCCGATGGCGGTTACCACACTGCTTACCCTTTAAAGAATTCAAGATACTTATGCAATTCTTGTTTTCCATGAAGAGAATCTTCCATCCGATGTCTATGATTCATAGTGAAAGAGGCTGTAGCTACTGTGGCAAGTAACTGAATTTGCAGGCAAAGATTATTTCCCTTTCACTTTGATTAAAGCTTTTCAGGTTTGTTTCATAAATTTTCAATTTAAGATTTTATTATAGTTTATTAGATATTTTCAGTTAACTTTAACTGTTACAAAATTAGCTCATTCGGAGAAGTTTGGGAATGGATTATTTACATAAAACAATGGACAATCTTGCCAATTTATAATCTTTCATGCATGGCTTAAAGAAATCATTTAACATATTTCTATTAAGGATGAAATTTGATTCTAATAAGTCACATTCGAATATAGACGACATTATTGTTATCGATTTAATATGGCATATATCTTTCAGAATTCTATATCGTATTCTCCATCCCAGTTTTCCTCTATTTGAAGATTTCCAGAATTAATTCCCGCCGTCAAGAAATTTCCACAAATTATTGTCCGGTATCCGCGTTTATAATTGATTTTTATATCTTTTAGGGCACTAAAGGCTTTGCCGGTTTTCTTATCAGTTAAAATAATATCGACTGAGATTGAAGATCGAGAGTCGCCTACAAAAACATAATCATTAGTGACTATGATTTCTCCATCAGGAGTGGGTACAATATCTCCTTTTAAAGTATGTCCCACAATGGCATCATTAGGGAGACCACTCCAGACATTGAATGCCGAAGGGAAATAGCCATTATATATGATTGTAGCCTCAACATCTTCGATTTCCGGATAATTATTACTCCTTTTTATCTCTTCATATCGCTGAATATCTGTAGAAAGAATTTGATAACATGCGAATGGATGGTTCATAGTAATCTCTTTCGTTATCAATTCAGGCTGTTCCAGATTATCTGTAAAATGAGCGAAATACGCTTTACGTTTTGCAGTCCCCACGATAGACCCAACCTCTGTATCGAGATTTACCGACTTAAGAGAACTAGTTTGATAATACACATCATTATTATCTTCCGAATAATCTGCCCAAATTAGTACGTCATAACATCCCGGAGTTAAGTATTGCAAATTTAATGAACCCATTGATGAGACGTCATTTGGTGAACCATGAAAAGAGCGATGCTGTATACAGGAATTATTTTTAGATTCATAAACTTCAACAATATATCTCAAGGACGATTCCGATTTAGATGCTCTTGTCATATTCTTAATTTCAGAAAATTCTTCCGATATTGGACGTGGTATAATAAGATTTAAACAGAGACCCGGAAGTTGCATCATTCCTTTTTGAATTTTTATTGTGGTCTCCACAATTCGACCTTCTTCCAATCCCACACGAACAAGACCGGAATTCATATCGGGATAGTGTCCTTTTATTACATTGATTCGCTCAAATAAATCTTCAAGAGTGGCTATGCCGTTTTCACGTGTTTTTTCTAAGGCAAATTCATTGCCTGCATTCATTACCGCTACATATGTGTAATATCCAGGGTCAGTAGGATTAAAAGTCTGCTGCAATGTTTCCATTGAAGCGTAATGCTCTACACTAATCAATTCATCATAACTGCCAAATGTAAACCAGTTCACTTCACCTGAAACCGAGAAGCCATCACTCCCTTCTATTTTCAAATTAAGCAATGTAATATCTTTTTCATTGATTTCAGGAGCATCATCGTTGTGGCAACCCATGAAACATAAAGGCATGAAAAAGCACAACATCATGCACATTATTTGTCTGGTATAACCAAAACACATTTGTCCACTGAAAGAGTCTTTCCCACTTGAAAATCGTTCCATAGATAATTTATTCAAAAGTCCGTAGATACTATTTGTGCCTCATTGTCCTTTACCAGTTCATCTTCAAGTTGCTCAAGGCTTTTACCCTTTGTCTCGGGCAATTTGACAGCGAAGATTACGAAGCCGGCCACACATACCGCCGAGTAAATCCAGAATGTTCCGAAACTACCTAATGAACTGTTCAATAGCGGGAATGTATAAGTCAAGGTGAAAGACCCCACCCATAGGGCGAATGTGCATGTCGCTACTGCGATAGCACGGACTTTGTTAGGGAAAATTTCAGCTATCAAAACCCATGTAACGGGACCCAAGGTCATTGCATAGCAAGCGATAGCTGCTACTACAAGAATAATCATGAAGAATCCTGTAATGTGCATCCAATAGCAGGTGCCCAAGATAGCATAAATGACCGCGAGTCCACCTGAACCTATGAGCATGAGCTTTTTACGTCCAAGTTTATCTACAGAATATATTGCAACGAAAGTAAATATAACATTGGTTATTCCGGTAAGGACTATGTTGAAAAGCATTTCCCCTAAATCATATCCGGCATTGGAGAATATTTCTTGCGCATAGTTGAAGATGACATTGGTTCCACACCATTGCTGAAACACAGCAATTACTATTCCGAGGAACAATACTAATCTAAAAGGTTTACTGAAGAGTACTTTTAGACCTCCCGGTCGGGAGGAGTTTACATTTTCTGATGTTTTTTCGACAGCTTCAAGTTCAACCTTAGCATATTTTGAGCCACCGATTTTAGTGAGAATATTTATCGCCTCCTCATCCTTTTTTTTCATGGCAAGCCATCGCGGACTCTCCGGAATAAAAAACACTAAGAATAAGAAGAGACTCGCGGGAAAAGCTGCGCTCCAAAACATCCATCTCCATCCTTGCAATACATTCCATGAATCAGCAGCAGGAGTTACCGTCCCTGTCGGCATCGGTTCGGCGATAAGATAATTTACAATTTGCGCGCCAAGAATGCCTAAAACAATAGTGAGCTGGTTAAGAGACACCAGTTTACCCCTTATATGACTGGGGGCTATTTCCGCTATATACATTGGCGAAAGACCCGAAGCGATTCCTATGGCTATGCCCCCTATGAAACGGGCAGCCAAGAAATAATAAAACAGGTCAAAAGCTCCGGTAGCGTAAGCTGACACGAGGAAAATAAATGCTGAGAGGAGTAATAACGGCTTTCTTCCAAGTCGATCTGCAAGAGTGCCCGAGACCATTGCCCCCACCAGACAGCCGGCGAGTGCGATACTCATTGCCAGACCTTGTTGTTCCGGAGAATTTTCAATTCCAAAGAAAACTTCATAGAAAGGCTTAGCCCCTCCAATAACAACCCAGTCATAACCAAAAAGGAGGCCGCCCATTGCTGAGACAAGGCAGATAAAATATATAAAACCTTTGTTAAATTTTTCCATTGATATTTGGTGTTTATTCTTGTTTGCAAAATTATTAACGACATAATCCGTAAAAAATAGAGTTATTATCTTTTTTAATGGACTATCTTGCTTTAATTTGATTAAGATGGGAGTGGAGGTAGTCCACATCCCACTTAATCACAATCGTCGAACCTAAATCAATCTTTTTACCTTAGAATTTATACCTATCAATATCATTATGCTCATTGCAATCTAACTGAATACCACAATTTCTGACTACTAAAAGGAGATTCTCCCGCTTAATATGCGATTTCAGGATGTGCTGTATTCCAATAATCAATCAGCATTTCCCAAGTCATGGAAATCTTGAAGATCCTTGACATTGTTTTCTCAGATATAGCACTCCCTTTTGAAATGCCGTAGTCCAGATGATTATTTATATTCCTTTTCATGACATTCAGGTTCAAAATCATGTTGCAAAATTAGTTTGCGACCATCTTTATCAAAATGGACTATTTGTAAAAAACAATGGACTATCTTGCCTTTCGTGTGTTTCCGGGTAATTATTTGAAGATTTTTTGATAATTTTGCACAAAAGAACTATATGAGATGAAAATAAAAGATGGCTTTGTGGGAGAACGGAGCATAGTTCTACCATGTACGGTTATAAAAATGATAGAGGGCGATCCTGTGGCATCGTCCATATTCATAACGGACATAGGTTATTACCCTAAGGCAAAATACCACTATCGCAAAAGGGATACTGCAATAAAGGAATATGTGTTTATTTATTGTGTTGAAGGAAAAGGTTGGTATTTCGTAAATAATAAACGATTCGAGGTAAACAAAGACCAATATTTTATCTTGCCGGCCGATCAACCTCATGAATACGGTGCCGACAAAGAAGAGCCTTGGACTATTTATTGGATACATTTTCGTGGCACTTTCGCCCATTATTACGTCTCCAACAGTCTTACTCCATTAGATATTACTCCCAATAGGACGTCACGAATCACGAGTCGTATCAACATGTTCGAAGAAATCTTCCAGACGCTTGACCATTCCTATGCGATTGAAAATATAAGATATGCTATGGCGACCTTTCAACACTATCTCGCATCTTTACGCTATATTCAACAATATAGGGAAGCAGTAAGCAGTTCTGATGACAAGGATTTAGTAAATATGGTCATTCACTATTTTGAGGAAAATATTGAACGAAATCTTACCTTAAAAGGTATCAGCGATTTTGTTCGTATTTCACCATCACACCTTTCAACTATATTTAAACAAAAGATTGGTTATAGTCCCCTTAACTACTTCATATTATTGAAAATCAAGAAAGCATGTGAATTGTTGGATAATTCCGATATGAAGGTCAACCAAATATCACTTAAACTTGGTTATGATGACCCTTACTATTTTTCGAGACTTTTTTCAAAGATTATGGGAATGAGCCCCAAATCATACCGCTATCGCACCAAAACATAGGCCCAAGAAAGTCCCCAATATTCATAAAACATCTGAATAAAAAATGTCTGCTTGCGCATTGATCCGCATATAAAGTTTACTAAAGATGATTTTTCAAGATTCTATAAGAGTAGAACGATTGAACTGATATATTGCCTCATTCTTGTTGGAAGATTCATTAAAATTTGTTTCCTTTGCAAAGTCAAAAGGAATAGAGAACCATACATAACCATCGATTCCTGAATACACCTTTATCTATCTCTTTCATTCCTCCTTCAACCTTCGCCACCGCCCTACAAATAAAATCTCCTTTTGTTACTCGTTTGTTACACATCATCAATTTCATCAATATAAATTGATGATATACAGAGTTGTGTCATATTGATTTATTTTCAAGGGAAGAAAATCAGCATGTTATAGTGCTGTGGCTCTCATCAAAAGGTTTTACAGGCGTTGAAAAGCCTCCTATTCTTTCCCTTCC
>ENA-OZJX01000095-OZJX01000095.1-human-gut-metagenome-genome-assembly--contig:-NODE-95-length-35125-cov-7.407271_pt1 | contig 35125 bp, 29 predicted proteins | sample MGYA00244177_ERZ653752 | MGnify/ENA primary metagenome ERZ653752 (study PRJEB26926, sample SAMN06165333) | human gut metagenome | biome: ENVO:00009003; feature: ENVO:2100002; material: ENVO:00002003... | reverse complement strand
ACACCTATTAAGTCGTCGGCAGCGTCAGATGTGTATAAGAGACAGAAATATTATTGAATGGAGGAAAAAGAGATGAAAGAATACAAGGTTATAACAGCACTTTTTTTGTCAGCAGTAATGCTGGGTACAGCTCCATTAACCGTATGGGGAGCGGAGAGTTTTTCGACAGGGGAATCTTTCAGTGATGGAACAGAAAATATTCCTGACATAGTAACAGATTCGGCTCTGTCTGGTGAATCTTCTGAAAGAGACTATGAGTTAAGCATAGAAACAGGTACGGATGTAGAGCTTACAGAAAGTGATTTTTATGATCCGGAATTTCGTGTAGAGAAATATGTGAAAGTCAGAAATTCAGGAAAAAAAGAAACAAGAGTCCGGGTAGATGCTTCTGGTCTTAAGAATTTTGAGGTAGATGATCAGATGGCAAAGTGGTCAGAGGATTATGAGGAACAGGATTCCAAAAGACTGCTGAAGCCGGGAGAAACTCTGGATTTTTTTGTACTGCCAAAGCAGGAATACGGAACATATGATGAAACGTTTGATTTCCTTGCAGATGACGGAAGCAGATATCCGGTTCATATCACAATGAATAGAGAGAAGAACCCAACGGAAAAGAAGAGTCTGGAAATTACCGAAAAATCTTCCGAGAGTTTCCCGATAATGCACTGGGGATATAAGACACTTCCGGAAGCCAGAATTTATGTTTTGAAAAATTTTACGGACATGGATATGGAACTGTCTTTCGATTATAGCAAAGACTGTAGTGTATCATTATGCGGAAATACCAGTCTGGCACCTGGAGAGAGTACAGAACTGAGCCTTTGTCCGCAGATGGGACTGCCAGTTGGAGAACATGATCTTGGAGTGACAGTGACTGCGAAAACAGCGACAGGAGAGACTATAACAAAGAAGATTTGGGATTCTTTCAGAGTAGATTCAAGGACATTTCAGGGACTGGTGGATACCATTGAACCTGTGACCGGAATTACCAATGGCGTAGAAAAAACTGCTGATGCTTTACATTTGCCATCGGTTCTTAAAGTCTATGGTGCTGAAGTGGATGGAGAAAAAACGACATTTTCTGCCGATGTAAAATGGGATGTGGAGAATTGTGCATATAACCCGAAAAATACGGCGTCTCAAAGTTTCACAGTTAACGGACAATTGGAACTGCGTGAAGGTGAAAACAATGAAGAGCTGGATACGTCTGTAAAGATAAAGGTACAGGTGGATGCGTACAAGGGGTTGAACAGACCGGTGATTGATTCGACATGGACCAGAGTGATCACGAATTATGCAGAACTTTCTTTAAGAGATACTTCTAATGAAGCAGACGGATATTTTTTTGTAGCAGCAGAATCTCAAAAGGAACTGGAAAAAGAAAATTATATCGCACAGGTGAAGGTCGCAAAATCTGAACTGAATCATTATCCTAAACTGAAATATATTCCTGAAGGGACGCATTATCTCTATTGCAGGGCATATAAAGAGGAAAGTGGTCATACGGAGAAATATGGTGAATGGTCTGAAGGATTTCTGTTAAAGGTAAATATAAAGACACCAAATGCACCTGTGGTTCAAAAACTACAGGTGAAGAAAAATGACGTTAAAATTATCCTTGGCAGTAATACAGAAGAACTGGATGGTTATGATGTTGTTGCTGCCAGAAGTAAAGACGGGGATGAGCCATCAGATTATATAAAGGTACAATGCAAATATTCAGGAAACAGCAAGGAACTCATTCTAAAAGGAGTACCGAAAGGAAACTGGTATATTGGTGTACATGGCTATAAATATCTGGATGGATCAAATAAAAAAGTACTGAGTAAGTGGGCGGAAGTTCAAAAAGTAACGGTAAAGACAAGCCTTGTAACAGGAAAACCAGCTGTTAAATCGGCAAAGGTTTCCAGACAGGGAACAAAAAGAAAAGTAACGATGAAGTTTACTGTACCAAAAGCCTGTGACGGAACGGACTGGGTACTGGCAAAGAAAGTATCTCAATCCGAAGATGGAAGTTATACATATGTCAGCGGTTATGCTTATACTAAGAAAAATCAGACGAAAACTACAGTCATTTTTAAAAATGTAAAACCTGGAGTTTATTATCTTACAGGACGTGCTTATGTAAAAGGATATGCAAAAAATTATACGAAATGGTCAGAGGTAAAGAAAGTAGTTGTGAAGTAGAAAAGTGATTTAGACCAGAAATTTATTTTTTTTCTGCATATATATATATATCAAAAAAGAAGGTGTTGTTTGTCAGAATAAATAATCCAAAGGAAGTATGGTAGTATTTATTCTGCAACTGTGTGGTATAACCAAAACCTGAGTTTACGACTGTGAATGTACATTCTGCATCAGATTCTTTCCAGTTTACAACACTGAAAGTTAATGTTTCTGGCATAATTTTTGTCTCCTTTAAATTTTTTGAATTTGCAAATTCACTATATAAAGATGCTGCTTTGGTGATTTGTAAACCATAAGTGTGTATATGAGCATGATTTTTTTCTTTCATGCGGAAATTAGGTAAGAATAAAAATAAAGATTCGAGGTCAGATGATGCAGGTTTATTCCCTTTTTATATTTTCTGCATCAGTTTACTGTAAAATAATAACGGGTAAAGAAGATATAAGATGTTCTGGTACATACAATTAAGAAGAAAGGGGCATGTGCTGTGTATAGTCAAAATGATGAACCGCCTGAGATGATCAGGCGGTTTTGAAGTATCTGGATTTTTTATGAATATTTTATTTTTAATTACAGGTATAATGTGTTACAATAAATATAACCATTAAGACTACCAGGCAGGTCAGAATTTGACCTGCCTGTAAATGCATACGGAAATAAATCGGGGTCAAAAGAATCGTTAATAATTGTAACAAAATAAAATTACCGGTGTAGCAAAAATAAAATTACAGGGGAAATGCGGATGAATGAGATGACAGATGCATATGTAAAACTGGATAAGGTTTCCAAGATATATGGAACAAAGGAAGTAAAAATCGTTGCAGTAGATGAGATCAGCTTTGAGATTGCCAAGGGAGAGTTTGTAGTGATCGTTGGTCCCAGCGGTGCGGGCAAGACAACAGTGCTGAACATTCTTGGGGGTATGGATCAGGCTACCAGCGGAGAAGTTCTGGTGGATGGAAGGAATATTGCCAGATATAACAGCAGGCAGCTTACCGGTTATCGGAGAAATGATATTGGATTTGTATTCCAGTTCTATAATCTGGTGCCTAATCTTACAGCACTGGAGAACGTAGAACTGGCATTGCAGATCTGTAAAAATCCGCTGGATGCCAAGGAGGTTCTGGAGGAAGTGGGACTGAAGGACAGACTGACCAATTTCCCGGCACAGCTTTCCGGTGGTGAGCAGCAGAGAGTTTCCATTGCCAGGGCACTGGCGAAGAATCCCAAGCTCTTACTGTGTGATGAGCCCACAGGTGCACTGGACTACCAGACTGGTAAGGCAATCCTGAAGCTGTTGCAGGATATGTGCAGGGAGCGTGGAATGACAGTGATCGTCATTACCCATAACTCGGCGCTGACACCTATGGCAGACCGTGTGATCAAGATCAAGAACGGCAAGGTTTCCAGGATGACAATGAATGACCATCCTACACCCATAGAGGAGATAGAATGGTAGGTGATGAATATGAAAGCAATGCATAAAGATTTCTGGATGGAGATACGCAAGAGCAAAGCCAGATTTATTTCCATATTTATGATCGTTGCTCTGGGAGTTGCGTTTTTCTCCGGGATACAGGCCTCGTCACCGGATATGCGCTTCTCAGGTGATGCCTATTATGATGAAACCAATCTTATGGATATCAAAGTAATGGGAACTCTGGGACTGACGGAGGATGATGTAGCTGCCATTAAGCAGGTGGACGGAGTAGAGAATGCAGAGGGCGCCTATGGTACAGATGTAATGTGTGGAGAAGGCGAGAAGCAGAAGGTACTTCATGTGGAAGCTGTGGATCAAACCATGAATCGGATCTCAGTGACAGAGGGAAAAGCTCCGGAAAAAAGCGGAGAGATTTTCCTTGACTGTATTTTTGCTGAGAGCAATGGATATAAGGTGGGTGATCAGATTACCCTGAAAGAGGGCGGAGACAGCGAACTGTTGAAAAAGACAGATTATACAGTTGTGGGTTTAGGAGAGAGTCCTCTCTACATATCCTATAATCGCGGAAATTCCACTTTGGGTTCCGGTGAGGTTAATGGATTTGCCTATGTGCTCCCTGAGGATTTTGACCAGGAAGTGTATACGCAGATTTATGTGCAGGCTCATGGGGCACAGGATCTGATCAGCTATACAGATGCTTATGATTCCCTGATAGAGAGAGTGCAGGAGCAAGTGGAGGGGATTGAGGCAGAACGGTGTCAGGTCAGATATGATGAGATTGTAGAGGAAGCTAATGACAAGCTTGCAGATGCCAGACAGGAACTTGAAGACGGAAAGAAGGAAGCTAATGAGAAGCTTGCGGATGCCAGACAGGAACTGGAGGACGGCAAAAAGAAGTTAAAAGACGGCAAGAAGGAATATAAGGATGGCAAGAAAAAGCTTGCAGACGCAAAAAAGGAACTGGAGGATGGAAAAGCCCGGCTTGCAGATGCAAAGAAGGAATTAGAGGATGGCAGATCCCAGCTTGCCAGTGCGAAAGAGCAGCTTGCCAGTGGCAGAGCACAGATCGCATCTGCAAAGGAACAGCTGAATGCAGGATGGGCGGAGGTTTCAGAGAACCAGGCAAAGCTTGATGATGGAAAAGCACAGCTTGAGGATGGCAAGAATCAGTTAAGCGCCGGTGAGAAGCAGATTGCGGATGCAAAGACGCAGCTTACCCAGAGCCAGCAGGAACTTGACAATGGAAAGGCGCAGATTCAGTCAGGCAGAGAGCAGATTGCAGCAACCAGACAGGACTTAAATGCCAAAAAGGAAAGCTGCAATCAGGGACTTGCGCAGATTGAGCAGCAGGAGGCCGGACTTGCAGAAGGAGAGGCTCAGCTTGAGGGTGCCAGAAGTCAGCTTGCAGCATTGCAGGCACAGTATGAGCAGGCACAAGCTTCAGGCACATATTCCGAGGAAGACCTGGCGGCTCTGGCAGCACAGGTTTCCGCTTATCAGGAGCAGGTGGACAGTCAGGCAGCCCAGCTGGAAGCATCCAGAAACCAGATCGCAGCAGCAAGAAGTGAACTGGAGAGTGGTTTAAGCCAGGTGGAGAGCGGACTGTCCCAGCTTGATGCAAAGGAAGCAGAACTGAACCAGCAGGAGGCCGTATTTCCCGATGCCCAGGCAAAGATTGATGCAGGATGGAAAGAGGTGAAGGCTCAGGAGAAGAAGCTGGAACCAGCCAGAAAAGAGATTCAGGAAAAAGAAGCCCAGCTTGAGTCAGCACAGGAACAGATCGATGCTGCAAAAGCAAAACTAAATTCCAGCCAGGCGCAGTTAGAGGAGAAGGAGGCAGAACTTGCTTCGGGAGAAGCACAGATCCGGGAGAATGAAGGGAAGCTTGCTTCCGGCGAGAAAGAGATTGCCGACAATGAACAGAAGCTGAGGGATGGAGAGAAGGAAATCTCAGAGAACGAACAGAAGCTGAAGGATTCCAGAAAGGACATCAAAAAAGCTGAGAAGGATCTGGAAGAAGGTAAAAAAGAATACGAAGACGGCAAGAGGGATGCAGAGAAAGAAATTGCAGACGGTGAGAAGAAGATTCAGGATGCCCAGGATGAGATCGATGATATCAGTATGCCGGAATGGATGGTAACGGACCGCAATGATCTGCCGGAATATTCAGATTATGGGGATAATGCAGACAGAATAAGAAGTATCGGACAGGTTTTCCCTGTTATCTTTTTCCTGGTGGCTGCACTGGTAAGTCTGACTACCATGACACGAATGGTGGAGGAACAGAGAACCCAGATCGGTACAATGAAGGCTCTGGGATACGGCAAGTATGCAATTGCATCCAAATATCTGCTGTATGCCTTTCTTGCCACAGTGGGAGGCAGTATCCTGGGAATTCTGATCGGAGAGAAAATCCTGCCCTGGGTTATTATTAACGGGTATGGCATTATGTATAAGGGTATGATGAACAATATCCAGATCCGTTATGAATTAAAATTTGCAATGATAGCAGCAGGTGCAGCAACTGTGTGTACTGTCGGAGCCACCATTTTCTCCTGTTACAGGGCACTGGCGGAAACTCCGGCATCACTGATGCGTCCTCCTGCTCCCAAAGAGGGTAAGAGAATCCTGCTGGAACGGATCCCGCTTTTCTGGAAGCACTTGAATTTTACATGGAAATCTACTCTGAGAAACCTTTTCCGATATAAAAAACGTTTCTTTATGACGATTTTCGGTATTTCGGGAAGTATGGCGCTAATGCTGGTAGGTTTTGGACTCAGGGATTCCATTATGGATATTGCCAGACGGCAGTATCAGGAGCTTCAGCATTATACAGGAACGATCATTGATGATGAGGAGGCAACGGATAAGGAGAGACAGGAGCTGGATGAATTTTTGAAGAATGACAGCCAGATCGAGAGATATACCCATGTGCAGTTTACCAAGATGAGTGTTCCCAGAAATAAATCCAATATCAGCGTATATGTGTATGTGCCTGAGAATCTTGAGACCTTTAATAAGGATGTAACTCTTCAGGACAGAAAGACAAAAGAGAAATATAAGCTGACGGAAGCAGGTACAGTGATCAGTGAGAAGACGGCAACTCTGACAGGACTGAAAGTCGGGGATACCATGACCATCACAAAGGATGGGAAAAATTATGAGACAAAGATCGCAGCAGTGACAGAGAATTACATGGGACATTATATTTATATGACAGGAAATGTCTATGAACAGACCTTCGGGGAGAAGCCGAACTATTCTGCAACTGTTTTCACGGTAAAAGAGGAGTACAAAGAATCAGAATCTGAGGTGGGAAATGAGATCCTGAAGCACCCGGCTGCATTAAGCATCAGCTATACCAGCAGTCTGGAGGCTCAGCTTCACAGAATGCTTGGAGCATTGGATACGGTAATCATAGTGCTGATCATTTCTGCGGGAATGCTTGCTTTCGTAGTCCTGTATAATCTGAACAATGTCAATATTACGGAACGCCAGAGAGAACTGGCAACCCTGAAGGTACTGGGATTCTATGATAATGAAGTTTCTGCCTATGTATACAGGGAGAACGTTATCCTTACCCTCATCGGCGTGCTGGCAGGGGCTGTATTCGGAATCTTTTTGCACAGATATATTATCCGCACTGTGGAAGTGGATGCGGTCATGTTCGGAAGAAATATTAATCCTGTCAGTTTCCTGTACTGCGGACTGCTGACAATTGGATTCTCCATGATCGTAAATCTGTTTATGCATCAGAAATTAAAGAAGATTGACATGGTAGAATCCCTGAAAAGTGTGGAATAAACGATCTGTCGCTTTATTGCGGGAAAGAAGAAACAGAAAAAATAAGATATATACACTACGAAAATGTTACTGATTGTACTATTTGCTCAAAAATATAATGCAATCCACAATATGGCGTTTGCAGAACTGCATTTCCGGGAAGGGTGTAATGCTAAAGCATTTTCAAATGCGCTCCAGAATGGATAAGAAGAAAGGGGAATATTATCATGGGAACAGCAAATCAGATAGAGCAGGAATTAATGAGCTATATGTCCGATCATAAAATCAGGAACATGCATTCACATCATCTGCCGGACAATTTACAGGATTATGTGGAGTGGGTCAGAAAGATATACGTATGACACCAGAAAGGAGGCAGAAGTATCCATGAATTCAACAATTTCCATTGGAATGCAGGATTTTGGTAAGCTGATCAGAAGTGGTGCGTTTTATGTGGATAAGACGTCTTTTATTAAAGAATGGTGGGAGAATCAGGATGATGTAACACTGATCACGCGCCCCAGACGTTTTGGAAAGACGTTAAATCTGAGTATGGTGGATTATTTTTTCTCCAATCAGCATGGGGATTCCGGAAAGCTGTTTGAGAAACTGGATATCTGGAAGGAAGAAAAATATCAGGATTTACAGGGAACGTTTCCAGTGATTTTTGTCAGTTTTGCAGGGATAAAGGCAGAGAATTATGGGACTGCCAGAGATGGTATTATCCAGGTGCTTCTTGACCTTTATGGAAAATATTATTTTCTCTTGCAGAGTGACAAACTTAATGAACAGGAGAGAGAATATTTCACATATATCAGACCGGATATGTCAGATGCGGTGGCTGCCATGGCACTTCACAGGCTGGCTATCTGTATGTACCGTTATTATGGAAAGAAAGCAATTATTCTCCTGGATGAGTATGACACGCCTTTGCAGGAGGCATATGTGTATGGATACTGGGAGGAACTTACGACCTTTATAAGAAGTTTATTCAACTGTACTTTTAAGACAAATCCATATCTGGAACGTGGGCTGATGACTGGGATTACCAGAGTGAGTAAGGAATCTATTTTCTCAGATCTGAATAATCTGGAGGTTGTGACTACTACTTCGGAGAAATATGCTTCTTCTTTTGGCTTTACGGAGTCAGAAGTGTTTCAGACATTGGAACAGATGGGAAAGGCCGTACAGAAGGAAGAAGTGAAGCTGTGGTATGATGGCTTTACCTTTGGGAAGAGTACAGATATTTATAATCCATGGTCGATCATTAAGTTTCTGGATACAGGGGAACTGGATACTTACTGGGCTGCAACCAGTGAGAACAGTCTGGTTTCTAAACTGATACGTGAGGGCTCACCACAACTGAAAATGGATTTTGAAGAACTGCTGGAGGGAAAAACGGTGATGTTCAGGATGGATGAACAGATCGTTTTTGAACAGCTTCAGAAGAAAAAGGGGGCGATTTGGAGTCTTTTGCTTGCCGGCGGATATCTGAAAGTGGAGAAAAAAGTGCCGGACAGAAAGAGCGGACGTTATCTGTATGGACTTAAGATTACCAACTATGAAGTAAAACTAATGTTTGAGGATATGGTGGAGAACTGGTTTCCGGAAGAGGGCAGTTCCTATGAGAACTTCAAACAGGCATTACTTCTGGGGGATCTTGATTATATGAACCAGTATATGAATCAGGTGGCATTACAGACATTCAGCAGTTTCGATGCTGGAAAAAAGCCGTCAGAGCATACAGAGCCGGAGCGGTTTTACCATGGATTTGTGCTGGGACTGATCGTGGATCTGGCAGATAAGTACAGGATTACTTCTAATAAGGAAAGCGGTCTTGGAAGGTATGATGTAATGATGGAACCTCTTGTAGAAAATCTGGATGGGATCATCATAGAGTTTAAAGTGCGTAATCCTGCAAAAGAGAAAGATCTGGAGGCAAGTGTTCAGAATGCTCTGTGCCAGATCAGAGAGAAAAAATATGATACGGAGTTGGAAACCCGGGGAATTTCGCTGGAAAGAATCCGTCATTATGGATTTGCCTTTGAGGGAAAGAAAGTCCTGATCGGCAGTGATGCTTCATAAATTTGTGAAATCCGGAGAAACATTCTTGACAAGAAAGCCTTTTTTCATTATAGTAGAATCCAGAAAAAGGCTGTGAAAAAGAGGAGTAGGCGGTAATGCCCCACAGAGAGGGAAGCTTATAAGCTGGAAGGTTTCCCGGGAACAGAAGCGCTGAAGGTAGCTTTGGAGCCGGGAGGCTGAAGTGAGTGGTATGATAATACTGAGATTCATATACGCGCATGGTAGGCTTTCACGTATCCCGCGTTAAGGGAATGAGAGATATAAACTAAGGTGGTACCGCGATCTATGTCGCCCTTTGCACGTATAATGCGTGCAGAGGGCTTTTTTAATCGAACAGGTTTATTTAATAATGATAGAGCCGTGGGCTGCTTTACAGCGGAGTGATCCGCAGATACTTTTATTACAGATATAGAATATCAGGAGGACATTATGAGCAAAGAACTTGCAAAAACTTACGATCCTAAGGGAATCGAAGAGCGTCTTTACACAAAATGGATGGACAATGGATATTTCCATGCAAAAGTAAATCCGGACAAGAAACCGTTTACCATTGTTATGCCGCCGCCAAACGTAACCGGCCAGCTTCACATGGGACATGCACTGGATGAAACCATGCAGGATATCCTGATCCGTTTCAAGAGAATGCAGGGCTATGAAGCATTATGGCAGCCGGGAACTGACCATGCAGCTATCGCTACAGAGGTTAAGGTTATCGACAAGCTGAAAAAAGAAGGTATCGACAAACACGATATCGGCCGTGAGGAATTCTTAAAACATGCGTGGGCATGGAAAGAGGAGTACGGCGGAAAGATCATCAATCAGTTAAAGAAACTGGGTGCTTCCGCAGACTGGGAGAGAGAACGTTTCACAATGGATGAGGGATGTTCCAAAGCAGTACAGGAAGTATTTATCAAATTATATGAAAAAGGCTATATCTACAAAGGTTCCAGAATCATCAACTGGTGTCCTGTATGCCAGACTTCCATCTCTGATGCAGAGGTTGAGCATGAGGATCAGGATGGATTTTTCTGGCACATTAATTACCCGATCGTAGGGGAAGAGGGACGTTTCGTAGAGATTGCAACTACACGTCCGGAAACCCTGCTGGGTGATACTGCTGTTGCCGTAAATCCGGAAGATGAGCGCTACAAGGATCTCATCGGCAAGATGCTGAAGCTTCCTCTCACAGACAGAGAGATTCCGGTGATCGCCGATGAATATGTAGACAAAGAATTCGGAACAGGATGTGTAAAGATCACACCTGCCCATGACCCTAACGACTTTGAGGTTGGACGCCGTCACAATCTGGAAGAGATCAACATTATGAATGACGATGCGACCATCAACGAGCTTGGTGGAAAATACGCTGGTATGGACCGTTACGAAGCACGTAAGGCAATGGTAGCAGATCTGGAAGAACTTGGACTTCTGGTAAAAGTAGTTCCTCACAACCACAGCGTTGGAACTCATGACCGCTGCGGCACAACGGTAGAGCCTATGATCAAGCCACAGTGGTTTGTAAAGATGGACGAGATGGCAAAGGCTGCGATCAAAGCTCTGGATGACGGAGATCTGAAATTCGTTCCGTCCCGTTTTGACAAGACGTATCTTCACTGGCTTGAGAATATCCGCGACTGGTGTATTTCCAGACAGTTATGGTGGGGACACAGAATTCCGGCTTATTACTGTGATGAGTGCGGTGAAGTAGTAGTTGCAAGAGAAATGCCTGAGAAATGCCCGAAATGCGGATGTACACATCTTCATCAGGATGAGGATACACTGGATACCTGGTTCAGTTCTGCATTATGGCCATTCTCCACGCTTGGCTGGCCGGAGAAAACACCGGAACTGGAATATTTCTATCCGACAGATGTACTTGTTACAGGATATGACATTATCTTCTTCTGGGTTATCCGTATGGTATTCTCTGCTCTGGAGCAGACTGATCAGGTTCCGTTCCATCATGTACTGATCCATGGTCTGGTACGTGACTCCCAGGGACGTAAGATGAGTAAGTCTCTTGGAAACGGTATCGATCCTCTGGAAGTTATTGATAAATACGGCGCAGATGCTCTTCGTCTTACTCTGATGACAGGTAATGCACCTGGAAATGATATGCGTTTCTACTGGGAAAAGGTAGAAGCAAGCCGTAACTTCGCAAACAAGATCTGGAATGCTTCCCGTTTCATCATGATGAACCTGGAAGGCAAGACAGTGACAGAACCGGAGAACTTAAATGATCTCTGTGCAGAGGATAAATGGATTCTGTCTCACTTAAATACAGTGATCCGCGAAGCTACAGAGAACATGGAAAAATATGAACTTGGTATTGCAGTACAGAAGGTTTATGACTTCCTGTGGGATGAACTCTGCGACTGGTATATTGAGATGGCTAAAGTTCGTCTGTGGAAGGCAGAGGAAGATCCGAAGGCAGCAAATGATGCACTCTGGACATTAAGAACAGCGCTGACAGAAGGCCTGAAGCTTCTTCATCCGTATATGCCGTTTATCACAGAGGAAATCTACTGCACACTTCTTCCTGAAGAAGAGTCTATTATGATCTCCGAATGGCCTGTATACAGAGAAGAGAGAAACTTCCCGGATGCTGAGAAAGCAATCGAGGGCTTCAAAGAGGTTGTAAGAGGTATCCGTAATACCAGAACAGAGATGAATGTTCCGAATAACCGCAAGACAAGCCTGCATATTGTGGCAAAGGATGCTGAAACAGCAGCAATGTATGAGAACAGCAAGAAATCCTTTGTAAATCTTGCATTTGCAAAAGAGATTCTGGTACAGACAGACAAGAACGGAATCAGTGAAGATGCAGTTTCAGTAGTTGTTTCCAATGCGGTTGTATATATGCCGTTGGAAGACCTGATTGACAAAGATAAAGAGATTGAACGTCTTACAAAAGAAACAGAACGTCTCACAAAAGAGATTGCAAGATGTGAAGGTATGCTGAATAATCCGAACTTCGTAAACAAGGCACCTGCTGCCAAGGTGGATGCGGAGAAAGACAAACTTGCGAAATATAAAGAAATGATGGATAAGGTTAAAGGACAGTTAGAGCAGCTTAAGAAATAAGGGAGTGTTTAGATGAAATTGTATAAGATTTGTAACAAAATCTCCCTTTTACTCCATGTACTTGCCAGCGCAGCGGGATATTTTGTTATGGAGGCAATCTGCCGTCACTCGTTTATAGAAGCCTGGAATTATATGACACAGAGACCTCTGGTTTTTGCATATAATGCGGCATTCATTTTTACCTCGTCACTAATTGTTTATCTGTTTCACAGGAGAGTATTCTGGAGAGTACTGGTTACGTTGTTCTGGCTGATACTGGCCATTATTAACGGTGTTCTCCTGCTCAACCGTGTTACACCGTTTACAGGACCGGATCTGCATCTGATCACAGATGCAATGAAGATTGCCAACAAATATCTGCCTGTTGCAGGCGTTGTGGCAGTCTGCATCCTGTTTGGGATTCTTGTTATTTTACTGCTGATGCTGCTTATTAAAGGACCGAAGTATCAGAAAAAGATTAAATATCGCTACAATATTCCTCTGATCCTGCTGGCTGTTGCTCTTTTTGCAGGAAGTACACAGCTTGCACTGGAGAAGAGGGTACTTTCCAATTACTTTGGAAATATTGCTTTTGCATATGAAGATTATGGATATCCTTACTGTCTGGCAACTACGATTTTTAATACGGGAATCAGCTGTCCGAGAGATTATTCTGAGAAAGAAATCAAAAGAATTGAGAAGACGGAAAAGAATCTTCCGGAAACGCAGGAAGAAAAGCGGCCGAATATTCTGTTTTTGCAGTTAGAATCATTCTTTGATCCTACGCTGGTTAATTACCTGGATATTTCAGAAGACCCGATTCCGACCTTCCGTAAGCTGATGAAGGAATATTCTTCAGGATATTATAAGGTTCCGTCTGTCGGTGCAGGTACTGCCAATACGGAATTTGAATCCATTACAGGAATGAGTATGCATTATTTTGGACCTGGGGAATATCCTTATAAGAGTATTCTGAGAGAGACTACCTGTGAGAGTGCACCTTATGTACTGAAGAATCTGGGCTATACCACCCATGCGGTTCATAATAATGAGGCAAACTTCTATGGAAGAAGATCTATTTTCCCGAATCTCGGATTTGATACTTTTACTTCTGAAGAGTACATGGCAAGAGAGAACGAGAAGAATCCAAATGGCTGGGTAAAGGATGAGGTTCTGACAGATGAAATCCTGAAATGTTTGGATTCTACTGAGGGGCCGGATTATGTATATACTATTTCCGTACAGGGACATGGCGCATATCCGGATGAGCAGATTCTGGAGGATCCTGAGATCACAGTTTCCGGTGCGCCGACTGAGGAAGAGAATAATAAATGGGAATATTACGTAAATGAGATCCATGAGATGGATAATTTTGTAAAAGAGCTGACAGATAAGCTGGCAGATTATCCTGAGGATGTGGTCCTTGTTATGTACGGTGACCACCTTCCGACTATGGGATTGACTGTGGAGGACCTGAAGAACAAGTATCTGTTCCAGACAGAGTATGTGATGTGGGATAACTTCGGACTTAAGAAAAAGAATGAAAATCTTGCAGCATACCAGATGGCGGCAGAGGTTATGGATCGTGTGGGAATCCATGAGGGAACTGTTTTCCGCTATCATCAGGCAAGAAGAAATACCAGAAATTATCAGGTGGATCTGGAAACCCTGCAGTATGACCTCCTTTATGGAAAGAGATATTCCTACGGGGAAAGCGGCGAAAGTCCTTATCTGCGTACCAGAATGCGTATGGGAATCTATGATGTGACTCTGGATTCCATTCAATGTATCTCTGAGGCAGATCATACATATTACATTAAGGGAACGGAATTTACGCCGTCCAGTGAAATCAAGCTGAACGGAGAATGGTATGATACGGTCTATATCAATCCGACTACGTTGATGATCACAGGTACGGAGCTGAATGATTTCGACAGGCTTGCGGTGATCCAGCGAAGCAACAGTTCGACGCGAAAACCGCTGAGCAAGAGCTATGACCGGTCCTGCTATGCACTTTATTCAAATAATAAATGGAAATTAACAGAAAGTGCCGGTATGAATGAGAATTAATCCATAATTTTGTCGGATAAAATATTACGATTGGTACTGGACATCTTCCACCACTATTATATAATGTTAGAGTAACTAAATACATTATAGATAAGTGGTGGAATTTTTTTATGAATTACGAAGAAGCAGTTGCTTATATTGATGAAACTCCGAAATTTACAAAGAAGAACAGTCTGGATCACACAAAGGAATGTCTGAGAAGACTTGGTAATCCTCAGGATAAGTTTAAGGTGATCCATGTGGCAGGAACTAATGGAAAGGGAAGTACATGTGCGTTTCTGACCTCTGTTCTGAGAGAGGCAGGATATTCCTGCGGATTATTTACTTCTCCTCATCTGGTGGAGATCAATGAACGCTTCCAGATCAATGAGGTGAATATTGATAATGATACTTTCCTGAAGGCCTTTGAGAAAGTAAAGGTACTTGCGGATGAACTGGTTGCAGAAGGCAGCTATCATCCGACTTATTTTGAGATGCTTTTTCTGATGGGAATGGTGATCTTTGCAGATGCAGGTGTTGATTATGTGACTCTGGAAACAGGACTGGGCGGAAGAATGGATGCGACTACTGCTGTGGAGAATCCTGTTGCCTGTGTGATCACATCGATCAGTCTGGATCATATGCAGTATCTGGGAGATACAGTTGCCAAAATCGCAGGAGAAAAGGCCGGGATCATTGTGCCGGGGGTACCGGTAATCTATGACGGAAACGACCCGGATGCAGCAGAAGTGATCCGTGCCAGAGCAGAAGAACTGGGAAGCCCTGCTTATGAAGTGAAGAGATCAGATACAGAAGTGCTCAGAAATACTTCGGCGGGAATTGATTTTGCATTTCGGAATGAGTATTATAAGGATATGGTTTTCTCCATTCCGTTTATTGCAAAGTATCAGGTGATGAACAGTGCACTTGCATTAAAGACGATTGAGGTTCTGCAGAATGTGATTTCTGTATCTATGGATCAGATCCATGTGGGAATTGCCGGAACACGCTGGCAGGGAAGAATGGAAACAGTGCTTCCGGGTGTGATCGTGGACGGTGCTCACAATGAGGACGGGGTAGAGAAATTTGTAGAGACAGCAGAACATTTTCAAAAAGAATGTCCGCTGACTTTACTTTTTTCAGCAGTAGATGACAAAGATTATACAGATATGATACATACGATCTGCAGCAGGATCACGTTCCGTCATGTGGTAGTAACCTCTGTTGGCGGATATCGCAAGGTTCCTGCTGAGAGATTTGCAAAGCTTTTTACAGAAGCAGGTGCTTCTTCTGTGGAAGTAGTGGAGGATGTTGAGAAAGCCTTTGGTAGAGCACTGGAAGTAAAGGGGGATGACGGAATGCTCTTCTGCGTGGGTTCCCTGTATCTTGTCGGTGAGATTAAAGATGTGATCAGGAGAAATAAGAAATGATAGATTATGAAGAGGAACTGAAGAAATTTGAACCTTGTCTGGATGTGGCAGATGCGGAGGGTGCGATTTATGAGAGAGAACTGACGGATATCCTGGATATTCTTCAGGAAGTTCTCCGCGAAGCCAAGAGTGGCAGACGGGTAAAATAAGGAGATACACATGAATTGTATGAATTGTGGCGCATTTCTGGTGGACAAAGATCTGGATTACTGCCCGAAATGTGGATGTAATGTGCTGATCCAGAAAAAGGTAGATTACCTTTCCAGACAGTATTACAACCGGGGGCTTGAGAAAGCCAGTGTCCGCGATCTTTCAGGGGCGATTGACTGTCTGAAGCAGAGTCTTATTTATAATAAGCATAACATTCAGGCGAGAAATCTTCTTGGACTGGTATATTTTGAGACAGGGGAGGTGGTTGCCGCACTCAGTGAATGGGTGATCAGTAAGAATCTTCAGCCATCCAGAAATCTGGCATCAGAATATATTAACAAGCTGCAGGCGAACTCCAATAAGCTTGAGGCGATCAATGAAACGATCAGAAAGTATAATGATGCCTTAAACCTGTGCAGGGAAGGTCATGAGGATATGGCTGCGATCAGGCTGAAGAAGATTCTCATACAGAATCCAAAACTGATCAAAGGTTACCATCTTCTGGCACTTGTGCAGATGAAAGAGGGGGAATATAACAAGGCAAGAAAGACGTTAAGGAAAGCCGCGCGGATTGATAAAACAAATACAACAACCCTTCGTTTTTTGAGAGAGATTGACGAACAGACAGGAGTATCCACACGTCTGGAACGTCAGAATAAAAGAAACAGGAAAGCTGTGGACAGCAGTGAGAATGATATGGCAATCCAGATTCCTCAGTATAAAGAAAAAGGAAGGATTCCGCTGTTTTTTACACTGGTTGCCGGATTTTGTGCAGGATTGCTGGCGTTTTATCTTCTGGCTGTTCCTGCCATACGTCAGGGAATCTACAGGGAAGCGAATCAGCAGATTGTGAAATACAGTGATGCAGTGTCCAGCCAGGGAGCTGAGCTGACCAAGGCACAGAGCCAGGCTCAGGAATCAGGGGACACAGTTGAGGCTGCTTCCAAACAGATAGAGGAAGAGAAGAAAAAAAGCAGCAGTTATGAGGCTTTGATCGAGGCGTACTCAGCATTGCAGCAACAGAATACAGATGAAGCGGCATTGAAGATACAGAATGTTTATGCGGATTTGCTGCCTGCGGATCTGAAAGGAATTTACAATACGATCTGTAACACTACAGGTACGACCGGGATCGAAGGAACTACAGATGCGAAAGTCGCAGACGGAACCGGCAGTGCTGACAGCGCAGAGGGAGATGCTTCTTCAGATTCAGCGGAAGATGGAAGTTATGACGATGGTTCCTATGACAGTGGGGAATATGATGATGGTTCTTACGATAATTCTGATGGTGATTCGGCAGATGATGGAAGTTACGACACCGGTGATTATGACGATTCCGGATATTGATACCATTTTTCATTTTGATGTGGCAGAAGACATGAAATATCATAAGAAGATGTAAAGATACAAAAGAGATGCATGGAAGTCATGTGTCTCTTTTTTTTACCGAATCAAGTAGGAGGCTGCGAAAAGCAATAAACAGTTATTTGATGTAGAGCTACACTGCAAAGTGGATTGCGAACATTCGCCTGACAAAAAGTGAGGAGGGATATGATGGAGAACAGATTTGAAATACAGGGAAATTCCCTGATCATTCATTTACCGAAAGAGGTAGATCATATGGTGACAGACGAGATACGCAGAGATTCAGATGATATTATACGGAAAAAATATATACGAACGATCACATTTGATTTTTCAGGAACAGCGTTTATGGACAGTTCAGGGATAGGGCTGATCATGGGGAGATACCGGATGATGGGGATGCGCGGTGACTGTATACAGGCTACAGGAGTAAATTCCTATATTGAAAAGCTGCTGCATCTGTCAGGGGTATATAAATTTGTCGAAATCTGTGGGGAAGTCTAAAGAGAGGGGGAAGAAAACTATTATGGAAAATACCAATGAAATGAAAATTATTTTTGACAGCAGACCTGAGAATGAGGGGCTGGCAAGAGTTGCGGCGGCAGCTTTCTGCACACAGCTGAATCCTACTCTGGAGGAAGTGGCAGATCTGAAAACTGCTGTGTCAGAGGCTGTGACAAACTGTATTATTCATGCTTATGAAGGCCAGGTGCAGAAAATAGAGATTTTCTGCAGAAGGGAAGGACAGAAATTATGGGTTGATGTGATCGATAAGGGAGTGGGGATCAGAGACGTTGCAAAAGCTATGGAGCCTCGTTTTACAACAAAGCCGGAGAAGGATCGTTCCGGGATGGGATTTACATTTATGGAAGCGTTTATGGATGAGGTAACAGTAGAATCACAGGTGGGATATGGAACAGTTGTCCATATGAAAAAGACGATCGGGAGGTAGGAATGGACCATACTCTTGCTCTGATCATGAAGTCACAACAGGGGGATAAAGAAGCAAGAGATACTGTATTTAAAGAAAACGCAGGACTTGTGTACAGCATGGCGAAAAGATTTGCCGGGCGCAGTGTGGAAATGGAAGATATCGTGCAGATAGGAAGCATTGGGCTACTGAAAGCCATAGATCGTTTTGATATTTCGTACGATGTGAAGTTTTCAACTTATGCTGTTCCCATGATCATAGGTGAAATCAGACGCTATCTGAGGGATGACGGGATGCTTAAGGTGAGCAGAAACCTGAAAGAGAACTGTGCCAGAATTTATTCTGCGAGAGAAGCACTGGAAAAAGAACTGGGACGTGAACCGATACTGGAGGAAGTTGCGAAAGCGACAGAACTTTCAGTAGATGAAGTGGTGATGTCGATGGAATCAGGAGCTGAAGTGGAATCTTTGCACAAAATTATCTATCAGGGAGATGGAAATGATATTTCGCTTATGGACAGGCTCCAGGAAAAAGAAAATGGACAGGATGCAGCACTGAACAGGATTTTTCTGGATGAAATCCTGAAAAAACTGGATGCAAGAGAACGTCAGCTGATCGGTATGAGATATTTTAAGGATATGACGCAGACAGAGATTGCGGCAGAGATGGGAATTTCCCAGGTCCAAGTGTCAAGGATGGAAAAGCGGATTCTGAAGGAACTTAAAAAGCAGGTATAAGCAGATGGGAGTAATTAACTCACCGCTTGTAGAAGGTGGAGTATTCTCTGAAGAGGTAAATAAAAAAGAGGTTACTGTGAACGGAGTGAACAGTAACAAAAAGAGTGTGCGGATTACTATAATATTGCACACTCTTTTTGCTATAATATCTTTATTGTTATATATCGTAAGTTATACAGTTCTCTGTGATCTGAAGATCACATTTTTGTATTTCAGAAGGGCTGTCTGAAGAATCAGTCCTACTACACCACAGGAAACTACTTCTCCGATACCTACGGTAAGCATCATAAGCGGAATCGGAAGATTTACTCCGTATCCGAAGTGAAGTACGAATGGCACGATGACTGCATTGGAAACAATCGGCGGGATCGGCGCAAGAAAACGGTTGCAGCTGCGGAGTCTGTAAGTAAATACTGCTCCGATCAGTGTTGCGATGCTTCCGAAAATAATGTCTACAGGAATGGCACCGCCAAAGAGATTGGCAATGATACATCCCACAAATAACCCCGGAATCGCAGCCGGTGTAAAGAATGGCAGGATGGTCAGTGCTTCCGAAAAGCGAATCTGAATTTCGCCATAGCTGAGTGGTGCGAATAAAAGAGTCAGAACCACATAAATAGCTCCGATCACTGCTGCTTCTGCCAGAAACTGAGTACCTTTGTTTTTCATATTTGATTATCTCCTTTAGTATTTGTTTTACGAGTGGAAGGTTTCGAACACTCGGCTATCGAAGTATATCACTTTTCGGAAGTACGGTCAATGTCTTTGATAAGAGTTTTATTAACATTTTCCTCGTACAGACGCATCTGTATCTGCATAGGTGTTGGATCATCTGTTATTTTCATATGACCGAAATGATTGAAGAAGAAAAGTACCCCAAGTCCGATTCCTATGGAATAAGTGATTTCAAGAACAGTAAAATGACCGGAAGTCTGTCCTGTGACCTGGGTATAGATCTGCGAGAAGAGACCACCGACATCTACATCGTTATTAAATGTCATGATAGAGAAACCTGCACCGAAAAAGGCGGAAAGACCGACGAAAATAATCTTGCACCACTGCCAGACAAGTCCGGGACCGGGTTTGTTTTTAAAAGTGATGATAAAGTCGGCTTCTCCAATATTACTGATTTCAAGGTCGGGTTCTTTTTTTTTGATTTCGGAGATCAGATCCATGACAGACATTACATAACGTCCTGGTTTATCCGGATCAAGATTTATAACCGGCATCACCCGGAGTCGGTTCAGGATTTTACTGTTGCTGCAGGAAAGTTTTGCAATGTCCTGCAGATAAATGTGTGGATGGTTTATCTGGATATTCTGATCTAACTGTAAATAGAGAGTATCACTCATGGTATGTTATCCTTTCATTTTGGGTTTGAAGATCAGGCTTGCAAGATAAGAGAAGATCAGAGCTGCGGAGACTCCCACCGCGCAGGCGGTAAAGCCTCCCATAAAGAGTCCGATCAGTCCGTTTTTGTCAATGGATTCTTTCATTCCTTTCCACAGGATATTGCCAAAACCAAGCAGGGGAACAGAAGCGCCTGCTCCGGCAAATTCTGCAAATGGCTGATAGATTCCGACAGCGCTTAAAACAGAGCCTGTACATACCAGAAGTACCATGATCCGTCCGGGCATAAGCTTTGTCCTGTCCAGAAGAATCTGTACCAGGGCACAGATCAGTCCGCCTGTCCAGAATGCATTAAAATAGTCCATGTATTTTTCCTCCTGAAAAAATTTCTGTATCTACATCATATCCGGAACCCTGTACTGTTCTATTACAACAGCGTGTGCGATACCGGGAATTGGATCCCCCTCGTTGAAGCTTACCTTTGACAGAAGGGCACCTGTGGGAACAAAGAGAATCCTTTTCCATTTTTTCTGTATAATACCCGGAAGAATATAGCCTGCCAGAACAGAGGCGGCACATCCACATCCACTGCCGCCGGAATGTGTATCCTGAGTCTGAGGATCATAGATCAGCATACCGCAGTCCTGATGGACAGATGAGATATCAAATCCTTTTTCTGAGAGAAGGTCGAACAGGATTGTCTGTCCTACCATGCCCAGGTCACCGGTGAAGATGGCATCATAATCGGATGGTTTTCGGTGAAAATCCTGAAGATTTCGGGCTATGGTGTCGCAGGCAGCAGGAGCCATGCAGGCTCCCATATTGAGGGAATCCTTGAACCCAAAGTCAATCAGTCTTCCGGTGGTGATTCCTGTTATAACTGCACAGATATTGCGGTTACGGAGTGTGTTTAGTGTTTTGTTGTCCGGGCGTGGTGGCGGTTCATATCCAAGTATACAGGCTCCGGCACCGGTGACTGTCCAGGTAGCAGATAAGGGCCTTTGATTTCCATATCCCAGGGGAAAACGAAATTCTTTTTCTGCGCTGGCAAAGTGGCTGGAAGTTGCGCAGAGGATATATTTTCCGTACCCGCCGTCGATACACATTGAACCAAGGGAAAGAGATTCTCCCATAGTGGAGCATGCTCCGAAAAGACCGTAAAAAGGAATTTTCAGATCAGCGGTTCCGAAAGAAGAGGCTGATGTCTGAGCCAGCAGGTCGCCTGCAAAAAGAAGCTGTATATCAGAACAGGTGAGGCCGTTTTTTTTGATTGCCAGCAGAGCGGCCTGTTTTTGCAGAGTGCTTTCTGCAGCTTCCCAGGTATCTGTTCCAAACATGGGATCTTCACATATGGTATCAAAGTATGCGCCCAATGGCCCTTCCCCTTCTTTCTGGCTGACAACAGAAGCACAGCTCTGAACAAAGACAGGATTCTGAAATGAAATGCTGGATGTACCGCAGGTCATTTGTCTGTTCATAGAAAACCTCCTTGTATAATTGTATGATTCTTATGCAAAAACACCTCTCAGGATATGGATGCTGAATAGTTACGGGATCATTGTAAAAAGATAATAAATCACACCGAGAATCCATGAACTCAGGATTCCATAAAGAATTACGGGCCCTGCGATCGTAAATATTTTGCATCCGATGCCGAATACCTGTCCTTCTGCCTTATATTCGATCGCAGAGGAAGCTACGGAATTGGCAAAACCGGTGATAGGGACAAGGCTTCCGGCACCGCCGAATCTGCCGATTTTGGAATAAAGATTACATCCTGTGAGGATCACACTGAAAAGGATCAGGATAAGGGAACACCAGGAGCCGGCGGTATCTTTGTCCAGCCCAAGGTTATCTGCGTAATTTAAGATGACCTGTCCAACAACACAGATGACTCCGCCTGTGAAAAAGGCTTTGCACATATTCAGTGGCAGGCTGTGGACAGGAGTGACTGTTTTTACGTATTCTTCATATTGTTTCTGTTTTTTCTGACTGAGATTATTGTCTGACATAATATAAAACCTTTCTGATTGAAAATCCGGAATTTTGACACACTGAGTAAAGAGTAATCGATTGCTGCTTTTTTTGCACTGATGTTAAAGATTAGCTGGAAATTATGGCAGCCATCCGTTATAATAGTAAATCAGTGCCCCGACAGTTTTGCCGGCGGCTATGCACAGGATTGTAAAAGAAAGACCTCTCTGGAATCTGCTTCTTCTGGCAAAGATAGGGAAAATATCTGCCATCTCTGCCAGGGCCATGATCCATCCACCAAGGAAAATCCCTGAAAAGAGCCCGTACAGAATCAGAAACGGGGTGCCGAACCGGATATTCCAGTGAAAAAGAAAGAACAGGTTTCCAAGTTCTGTTCCCCAGAATGTGATGTCTTCGTACAGCAATATATGATCTGCTGTGTGGGTAATTCCTGCATATCTGGGAATAATAGAAAGGCCGATCATAAGACCGGTTAGTCCTCCGGCAATAATAAAACCGGAACATAGTCCTGTAAATCCGAGAAAAATCTGCTCTAACATAAGTGCCTCCGATCCTGCCGACAACAAAAGAAGTTTCCAGGTAACTGTCCGGCAGTCTGTTATTGTGAAGCACCGGACAGATATATCTGTGATATGTATTATGGCAGAAATATAAAAATATATACACTGTCATTCATTTGTTACTGAGAACAGAGTGAACAGTAACCCTGGTAATATATCCGACAGCAAAAGAGTGTATGAATAACTGTACTTTTGGAGAGAGAGATAGTATAATGTTACTGTTCACACACCGCTATCCCGCGAGGTATTTTTGCATGAATGTGCCAAAATCCTGAGACATACAAGCCAAAATTCTATTGCCGCAGGCAATCTGGAATGAATTTTGGCTAAGTTACTGAGAACGGAGTGAACAGTAACAAAAATACGACAGGATTAGCAGAAAATCAAGGTAGACATTTAGCAGAAAAATAAGTAAAATACAAGATGTAGATATAAATTGTAAGCAGAACAGTAACAGTTCACTATTGCTATAAGAAAGGACTGAACAGTTGTATATATTTTATATACTGCTGAAAAAGAGGAGGAGAGAGTAATGAAAAAAATAGCAGCTATGGTGCTGGCAGGTGTTCTGGCAGCAGTTCCGGTCAGTACGACCGGTGCAGCGGAATTTCAGGATGGAGCAGATACACAGAATTTCATCTGGGCAGCCGGAGAGGAAACTTCAACAGACACAGATGAAAGCAAAGGGGTAAGTGCAAATGACAGTGTCGTTGAAGGACTTGACAAACCTATGGTTTTCTATCCCAACACTTACTATAAATTTAATGTGACCGGTGCCGGAACGCAGAATACGAATCCTGTTGAGGGAGATGTCAGATGGACACCATTATACTGGAGTCTTTCTCTCAAGCCGCAGGAAAGCGATATTCACAGGAAATGGGAAATCGGTTCTGCAAAGGGTATTTATACAAAGGTGGAACGTGCATACAATATATATGTCTTTTTCCAGAGAGAAGAATATACAGGAGGTATATGGGAGAAAAACGATATTGTACAACCTGTGAGATATCAGTTCAATGCAGCTCCGTTAACTGAACAGGGTGGAAGCTATAAGTACCTGATAGGTGGAATTGGCTATAAGATTTTAAATGAAAGAGAAGTAAGCGTTACAGGTCTTGCTGCGGAATATAATGTGATACAGATTCCGGCTACAGTTGTGATCAATGATAAAGTTTATAAAGTAACTACAATTGACAAGAATGCTTTCAGCGGGAACAAAGAAATTACAGATGTTATTTTTGGAAATAATGTAACAACGATTGGAAAATATGCGTTTAGCCAGTGCCCGAATCTGCGGAACATAAGATTTGGCAGCAGAGTAAAAAGAATTGGCAGCAACGCATTTGTACAGTGTACAAAACTGCGAAATTTTATACTTCCTGCCAGTGTCAGACATATAGATGCCAGAGCTTTTTACCAGTGCCCGGCAGTCAAAGTGATCAGGATCAACAGTGCAGCACTGAACTATGTTGGAAAAAAAGCTTTTGCGGTCAACAAAACCGTAACTATCAGACTTCCTGAGAAGCTGTTTGCCAGATATCAGAAACTGATCAAGGCAAGTAATGTGTATTCTAAAACGAGGTTTGTGAAATATTAAAAAAAACTCAAAAATGCCCTTGCCATTTCGACAAAAACGTGATATGATAATACTCGTTTCAATGCCGGCATGTCGGAATGGCAGACGAGGCAGACTCAAAATCTGTTGTGGGCAACCACGTGTGGGTTCAAGTCCCACTGCCGGCATTAAAAAGTAAGCGAAGCCTTTGTTTGTGAAGGTGTTCGCTTTTTTTTATTTGCCGTATTAAACAGTTCAGATAATTCTAAAATCTTTATGAAATTTATCTCGCTTTTCTTGAAAAAGAGATGAATAAGTGATATGGTACATCATAACAAAACGAAATGGAGGAAAAGCCAATGAACCTTGATAATAAAAAGCCTGGCAGAAAACCGCTTTATGTATATTATATCATTGCGGCAGTTATTATCATTCTTCTGAATGTGTTGTTACTTCCTGCGATTGAAGGACGAAAGGTACAGACGACTGATTACAGTACTTTCCTGACAGGAGTAGAGAAGGATTACGTTAAGACAGTAGAAATTCAGGATGATTATATTTATTATGTAGCAGAGAGTGACGGACAGGAGGGTTATTTCAGAACTGTCAAGATGAATGATCCTGACCTTGTAGACCGTTTGCATGATGCAAATGTCAAGTTCGGTGCAGCAGCACCACAGCAGACATCTATCTGGATCAGTCTGATCGCAGGATATGTACTGCCGATTGCCATCTTTATCCTTCTTGGAAGGTGGCTCAGCAAGAAGATGATGAGTTCCATGGGCGGAGGTCCCGGTGGGGCAATGTCATTTGGAAAGAGTAATGCGAAAGTATATGTGAAATCATCTACGGGAATCAAATTCTCAGATGTAGCGGGAGAGGACGAAGCCAAGGATCTTCTGACAGAAATCGTAGATTATCTTCATAACCCGCAGAAATACAGAGAAATCGGTGCATCTATGCCGAAAGGAGCCCTTCTTGTAGGCCCTCCGGGTACAGGTAAAACACTTCTTGCAAAAGCGGTAGCCGGTGAAGCGGAAGTTCCGTTCTTCTCCATTTCCGGTTCTGAATTCGTGGAAATGTTTGTTGGTATGGGCGCTGCCAAGGTGCGTGATCTTTTCAAACAGGCGAATGAGAAAGCTCCATGTATTGTATTTATCGATGAGATCGACACAATTGGCAAGAAACGTGATGGTGCCGGATTTACAGGCGGCAATGATGAGCGCGAGCAGACTCTGAACCAGCTGCTTACAGAGATGGATGGTTTTGACGGCTCCAAAGGTGTTGTGATCCTTGCGGCAACCAACAGACCGGATTCCCTTGATCCCGCACTTCTTCGTCCCGGACGTTTTGACAGACGTATTCCTGTTGAACTTCCGGATTTAAAAGGACGTGAGGAAATCCTTAAAGTTCATGCAAAGAAGATTAAGATTGCAGATTCCGTACGTTTTGATGAGATTGCGAAAGCTGCAGCCGGAGCTTCCGGTGCAGAACTTGCAAATATTGTCAATGAAGCAGCACTTCGTGCAGTACGTGACGGCAGAAAATTTGCCACCCAGGCAGATTTTGCGGAGAGTATCGAGGTAGTTATCGCAGGATATCAGAAGAAGAACAGAGTTCTTTCCAATAAAGAAAAACTGATAGTTGCTTATCATGAAATCGGACATGCGCTGGTTGCAGCAAAGCAGACCGAATCTGCACCGGTCCACAAGATCACTATTATTCCGCGTACATCAGGAGCACTCGGATATACCATGCAGGTGGATGACGGAGATCATTATCTGATGACAAAGGAAGAACTTGCAAATAAGATAGCGACCTTTACAGGCGGTCGTGCCGCTGAGGAACTGATCTTCCACTCTATTACAACCGGAGCATCCAATGATATCGAACAGGCGACTAAGCTTGCAAGAGCAATGATCTCCAGATATGGTATGAGTGAAGACTTCGATATGGTTGCCATGGAGAATGTGACAAATCAGTATCTGGGCGGAGACTCCAGCTTAAGCTGTTCTTTTGAGACACAGACTCTTCTGGATAAGAAAGTTGTGGAACTGGTAAAAATGGAACACCAGAAAGCACTGAAAATCCTTCAGGACAATATTGGAAAGCTCCATGAACTTGCAAAATATCTGTATGAACATGAGACAATTACAGGTGAGGAATTTATGAAGATCCTAAATGCACCTGTACAGGTTCCCACTGCAGTGGCGGAATCTGAAAGTAATACAAAGTCTGAGAACAATGCAGAATCCGAAAACAGTACAGAAGCTGACGCAGATACATCTTCCGGGAAAGTAAATCTGCAGAAGTGATATTTTTTCGAGATATACAAGTCAAAAGTCCATTGTCGCAGGCAATCCGGAAATTGGCTATATCACTGAAAACTGAGTGAACAGCAATGAAAGCAGCAGAGGCGATTTGAGCTTCTGCTGCTTTTTCTTGCCAATTAACTCCGGTTCGGTTATAATTCGTAATAGTGAACGCAGCATCCTGGATGTTTTTTTGGAAGAAAGAAGGGAATGAAGATGGATTGCCAAACTGCAGAAGGAATGGTGAGCAGGTATATTAAACATGATCTTCCGTTAAATGAACTGGAAGAGTTTCTTGATCATGTACAGAATTGTTCTTCCTGTTATGATGAACTGGAGACATATTTTATTGTCCATGAGGTAACACATCAGCTTGATGATGACAGCAGCGATTCGGTTCTGGATTTCAAAAAACTGCTGGAACAGGACATCCGGAAATCCAGAAGATATATCCGCAAGAAGAAAGTCAGCTGGCTTATGTTTGGCGTGAGTATATGCCTTCTGATCGCTACGATTGCGGCAATACTGATTTTTGTAATGATGGAGACAAATTACATTCTATAAAGACACTGGAGGATTTTATGAGCGAAAAAATATTACTGATTGACGGACACAGTATTCTGAACAGAGCTTTTTATGGTCTGCCGGATCTTACAAATTCAGAAGGAAAACACACAGGGGCAGTATATGGTTTCCTGAATATCCTTTTTCGGACGATCGAGGAAGAGAAGCCTCAGTATCTGACGGTGGCATTTGACCTGAAGGCACCGACTTTCCGCCATAAGATGTTTGAAGCATACAAGGGAACACGTAAACCCATGCCTGAAGAACTGAGAGAGCAGGTACCGCTGATTAAAGAAATGCTTACTGCAATGGGTGTGAATGTTGTGACAAAAGAAGGCTACGAAGCGGATGATATACTGGGAACTCTGGCCAGAAAAAGCGAAGCGGCAGGAATGGATGCGACAATCCTTTCCGGTGACAGAGATCTGCTTCAGCTTGCGACAGATAAGGTTATGATCCGTTTGCCAAAGACTGTAAGGGGCAAGACCACCATAGAGGATTATCATGCACAGCAGGTGATCGAGAAATATCAGGTGACACCTCCTCAGATCATTGAGTTAAAGGCTCTGATGGGTGACAGTGCTGACAATATTCCGGGAATCCCGGGAGTAGGTGAGAAGACTGCCACAAAGATTATTGTGGAGTATGGAAGTATTGAGAATGCTCATGAACATTTGGAAGAGCTGAAGCCAAACAGAGCCAGGGAATCAATGAGAGAACATTATGATATGGCGCAGATGAGCAAGGCTCTGGCTACGATCTGTACGGACAGTCCCATAGAGTTTTCGTATGAAAAGGCAAAACTGGGAAATCTTTATACAAAAGAAGCTTTCCTTCTCTGCAGACAGCTGGAATTTAAGAATCTGCTTAGCCGTTTTGACTCTGCGGCAGTACAGGAAGATACGCTGGAACAGGAGTTTTTCACATGTGCAGACCTGGCAGGCTGTGAAGCGCTGTTTGCGAAAGCGGAAGCAGGAAAGACAGCGGGTGTTTCTCTGGTTACAGAGAATGGCAGGGTATTTGGTGCAGGACTTGCGCTGAATGAAGAGGAAATTTATTATATTCCTGTAGAAGGGATGATCACAGAAGGTTATCTCTGCGGAAAATTGGAAGGGCTCCTTCATAAAGTATCTGAATCCAACACAGAGAACATTATGAAATCTAATACAGATGATGTGAAGAAGGATCCGGAAAATGAGATATCTGATGTCAATACAGACGGTACTCTGAAATATGATAAAAAATGTGTATGTGCATTGGATGTAAAGGCATTACTCAAGCATATAAAATCTGATGATCCGATGGCTGTATTTGATGCAGGTGTGGCTGCATATCTGCTGAATCCTCTGAAATCCTCCTATACTTACGATGATATGGCAAAGGAATATCTGAATGGTCGTATCCTGCCTGCAAGAGAGGAACTTCTTGGAAAGAAAACAGTGGAAAAAGCATGGGAGGAGAGTGCAGAGGGGCTTACAGCATGGGCCTGCTACATGGCCTATACAGCACTTGCCTGCCGGAAACCCATGTGTGAAGCACTGCGTGATACAGGTATGTGGAATGTATATACACAGATTGAGCTTCCGCTGATCTTTACTCTTGATTCCATGGAAAAATGGGGAATCAGCGTGAAGAGTGAAGAACTGAAAAGCTACGGTGAGAAACTAAGTGTACGTATTGGAGAACTGGAGAAGCAGATCTGGCAGCAGGCAGGGGAAGAGTTTAATATCAATTCTCCGAAACAGATGGGAGTGATCCTGTTTGAAAAGCTTGGCCTTAAGGGTGGAAAGAAAACAAAGACAGGTTATTCCACAGCGGCAGATATTCTGGAAAAGCTTGCACCGGAGTATCCCATTGTAAAGGATATTCTGGAGTACCGTCAGCTTGCGAAACTGAAATCTACTTATGCAGACGGGCTTGTTGGTGAGATCGCAGAGGACGGCAGGATTCATTCTACTTTTAACCAGACAATTACAGCAACAGGAAGGATCAGCAGCACAGAGCCGAATCTTCAGAATATCCCTGTAAGAATGGAGCTTGGAAGACTGATCCGTAAGGTATTTGTTCCGGAAGAGGGATATGTATTTCTGGATGCGGACTATTCCCAGATCGAGCTTCGCGTTCTGGCGCATATGTCAGGGGATGAGAAACTGATCCAGGCATATAAAGAAGCCCAGGATATCCACAGACATACAGCATCAGAGGTATTCCATGTGCCCTTTGATGAGGTGACAGATCTGCAGAGGAGAAATGCCAAGGCAGTAAATTTTGGAATCGTTTATGGGATCAGTTCCTTTGGGCTCAGCCAGGATTTAAGTATCACACGAAAAGAAGCAGCCGAATATATTGAAAGATATTTTGAAACGTATCCAAAGATCAAAGGATTTCTTGACGGACTGGTGGAAGAGGGAAAAGAAAAAGGATATGTGACTACCATGTTTGGCAGACGCAGGCCAATCCCGGAACTGAAATCCGGTAATTTTATGCAGAGGTCTTTTGGGGAGCGAGTAGCCATGAACTCTCCAATACAGGGAACTGCGGCGGATATCATTAAAATTGCAATGAACCGTGTGTACAGACGATTAAAGGATGAGAATCTTAAATCCCGTCTTGTACTTCAGGTACACGATGAACTTCTGATAGAGACCTGTAAAGAGGAAATCCCGCAGGTTTCTGCTATTCTTGAAGAAGAGATGAAAGGTGCCGCAAAGCTTTCCGTAGAACTGGAAGTCGATATGCATCAGGGTAATAACTGGTATGAGGCGAAGTGATGATGATAACAATAGGAATTACCGGCGGAGTGGGTGCCGGAAAAAGTACAGTGCTTGATTTTCTTGAAGAAAAGTATCAGGCATATGTGATGAAAGCAGATGAGATCGGGCATCTGGTGATGGAGCCGGGGCAGTCCTGTTATGAACCGGTGATTGCACTATTTGGAAGACAAATCATAAAAAATGATAAAACTATTGACCGCAGACAGGTTTCGGATGTAGTATTTTCACATCCAGAGCTTCTGGAGAAATTAAACCAGATCATCCATCCGGCTGTGAAACAGTACATCAGAGAGCAGTTAGCTATAAAGAAACAGCAGGGACAGAAGATATGTGTGGTGGAAGCTGCACTCCTTCTGGAAGATCATTATCAGGAGTTTTGCGATACGATATGGTATATTCATACGGATGAAGAGATCCGTATCAGGAGACTGATGGAGAACCGCGGTTATACAAGAGAGAAATCAGTCAGTATCATTGCCAGTCAGGCACCGGAGACTTTTTTTCGGGAAAATGCAGACTATGTTGTGGTAAATAACGGAGATTTTGCACAGACCAGACGGCAGATTGAGGAAGGAATCAGAAAATATGAGACTTTGTAGCATTGCCAGCGGAAGCAGCGGAAACTGTATTTATGTGGGCTCAGATAATACCCATCTTCTGGTGGATGTAGGCATCAGCGGAAAAAGAGTAGAACAGGGATTGAATTCTCTGGAATTGACAGGAAAAGATATTGATGGTATCTTGATTACACATGAACATTCGGATCATATCAAAGGTCTGGGCGTGATCGCAAGGAAACATCAGATACCGGTTTATGCGACAGAAGGAACTGTGGAAGCTTTATCTCACATGAATCTTGGAAAAATGCCGGAAGGGATTTTTCGTGAGATACACGAAGATGAGCCTTTTGAGATTAATGATCTGACAGTGAATCCTTTTACGATCCCTCATGATGCTGCACAGCCCGTAGGATACCGGGTAGAGTGTGGAGAGCATTCTGTGGGGATTGCTACAGACCTTGGAAAATATAATGAGTACATAGTCGGTAATCTGCAGAATCTGGATGCGCTTCTTCTGGAAGCAAATCATGACATCCGTATGCTGCAGGTTGGAAAATATCCCTATTATCTGAAACAGAGAATCCTTGGAGACAGGGGACATCTTTCCAATGAGAATGCAGGCAGGCTTTTATGCAGGCTGCTGCATGACAATATGAAAGGGATTTTCCTTGGACATCTGAGCAGGGAAAATAACTATGAGGAACTGGCATATGAAACCGTCTGTTCAGAAGTAACCTTAGGTGACAACCCTTATAAGTCGCGTGATTTCAGAATTCAGGTGGCACAGAGGGATTGCATATCAGAAGTAATTACAGTGTAGAAAGGACAAAGAACTTATGAAAAAGACAATCATCACAGTAGTAGGAAACGATACCGTAGGAATTATTGCAAAGGTTTGTACTTATCTTGCAGACAATAATGTAAACATTCTTGATATCTCCCAGACCATCGTACAGGGATATTTCAACATGATGATGGTAACAGATGCCGGCAAATGTGAGAAAGACAACGGAGTTCTTGCCAAAGAACTGGAAGCCCTTGGAGATAAGATCGGTGTAGTGATCCGCTGCCAGCATGAAGATATCTTCAATGTAATGCACAGAATCTGAGAAAATCTAAGCAGGTAAGCCACTGAGGGACTTTCCTGTATCAGATTGCCTGAAAAATGCTGAGAGAACATACAAGGGAGAAAAACAAAATGATCAATATTTTTGAAGTAAATGAAACGAATAAAATGATCGAGCAGGAGAATCTGGATGTGCGTACCATTACTATGGGTATCAGCCTTCTGGACTGTATTGACAGTGATCTTGCTGTTTTAAATGAGAAAATCTATAAAAAGATCACAACCTGTGCAAAGGATCTGGTATCTACAGGTGAGACTATTTCCAGTGAATATGGAATTCCGATCGTAAATAAAAGAATTTCCGTAACTCCGATCGCATTGATTGGCGGAGCTGCATGTAAGACAAAGGAAGATTTTGTAACTATTGCAGAAACTCTGGATAAGGCTGCCAAGGTGGTAGGCGTAAACTTTATCGGCGGTTATTCTGCACTGGTAAGCAAGGGAATGACTCCTGCTGAGAGACTTCTGATCGAATCTATCCCACAGGCTATGGCGAAGACAGAGCGTGTCTGCAGTTCTGTAAATGTTGGATCTACACGTACAGGTATCAATATGGATGCTGTTAAGCTGATGGGTGAGATCGTTCTGGAAACAGCGAAAGCTACCAAAGATCAGGATTCCCTGGGATGTGCGAAGCTGGTTGTATTCTGTAATGCACCGGATGATAACCCGTTTATGGCAGGCGCTTTCCATGGTGTGACAGAAGCAGACACTATCATTAACGTTGGTGTCAGCGGACCTGGCGTTGTTAAGACTGCGCTGGAACAGGTAAGAGGTAAGGATTTTGAAACGCTTTGTGAGATGATCAAGCGTACTGCCTTCAAGGTAACACGTGTTGGTCAGCTGGTAGCACAGGAGGCTTCCAGACGCCTTGGTGTTAAGTTTGGTATCGTGGATCTGTCTCTGGCTCCTACTCCTGCAATTGGTGACAGTGTTGCTGAGATCCTTGAGGAGATTGGTCTGGAGCATGCAGGTGCACCGGGCACAACAGCAGCGCTTGCTCTGTTAAATGACCAGGTTAAGAAGGGTGGAGTTATGGCTTCTACAGCAGTTGGTGGTTTGAGTGGTGCATTTATTCCGGTCAGCGAGGATCAGGGTATGATTGATGCGGTGAATGCAGGGGCACTGACTCTTGAGAAGCTGGAAGCTATGACTTGTGTATGTTCTGTAGGTCTTGATATGATTGCAATTCCTGGGGATACGAAGGCTTCTACGATTGCGGGTATTATTGCGGATGAGTCTGCAATTGGTATGGTGAACCAGAAGACTACGGCGGTTCGTCTGATTCCGGTAATTGGTAAGGGGGTTGGCGAAGTGGTTGAGTTCGGTGGACTGCTTGGTTATGCACCGATCATGCCGGTGAACCAGTTCTCCTGTGATGCGTTTGTGCAGCGTGGCGGAAGGATTCCGGCACCGATCCATAGCTTTAAAAACTGATAAAAAAGGCCAGAAACTTCGGAAAAGGGGAGTTTCTGGCTTTTCTTTGTTTAAGAGGGACGCGGGGCGGAAAATATTTTGTCTGGGGTGCGGTTTCGGAGCCTAAGATATTCTAAGTTTCCATAAATCTGCTAAAAGCATGAGCCGTCTTGTCAAACTCGCTCCGTTGCAAACTTCGCTCAGACAGTGAGGCAGCCAGCTCATAACGCAGATTTCTGAAAACTAAGAATATCTAAGACTCCTGCAAATGCACCCCAGACAAAATATTTTCCGCCCCGCTGGTAGCTGGTTTTAAGCTATAATGGACTGGATTGTTTGTATTATTTTATGGAATTACTATAAATAAAAGAAATGTCCTGCTTTAAAGGGATTCCAGTATATGCAGAAGTCGGGTGTTGTCCTGGGGGTGCATGATGCAGAAGCGGATGTATTCGCCGTCTAGGCATTCGAAGGAGGAGCAGTCACGGATCATGAGACCCTGACGGATGCAGGCGTCGAAGACGTCCCGGGAGGTCAGGCCGGGCTTCTGGATTTTCAGGAGGAGAAAGTTGGCGTAGGCCGGGTAGGTTTTGTAAGTGGGGATATTCTCCAGTGCTTTGAGCAGGCGGGTGCGTTCTGAGAGAATGAGGTCTCGGGTCTGGCGGATGTAGTTTTTGTCCTTGAGCATCAGCTCGCCGGCCAGGGCTCCCAGACTGTTGAGGGACCATGGTACCTGTTTTTCTTTCATTTTTTTGAGAAATTCCAGGTTCCCGGTGATTCCGTAGCCAAGACGCATACCTGGGGCTGCGTAGAATTTTGATGCGCCGCGCAGAATCATAAGGTTCGTGAATTCTCTGGTAAGGCTGACAGCAGTGATCTCATTGATATCCGGGGCAAATTCTACATAAGTTTCGTCGATCATCACGAAAATGTTCCGCTCATTGCAGAAGGAAACGATTCTGCGCAGGTCATTTATGCTAATTGCAGATGAGGTAGGATTATTTGGGTTGCAGAGGATGAGAAAATCGTATTTTCCATCCAGAGTCCGGCAAAAGTCATCTACATCGAGAACAAAGTTATCCTCTTCGCGCAGGTGGTAGTATTCCTGAGTGCTTCCGGAGAAGGAGAGTTCCCTGGAGTATTCTGAATAGGTCGGACCCAGGATAAGGGTATGCTTTGGATTTCGTTCCTGTATCAGCAGTGCGATCAGTTCGCTGGAACCATTTCCGGGCAGGATGAATTCAGCAGGAATATTACAATATTCTGAAATTGTGCTGCGAAGTGAAGTATAATCTCTGTCTGGATAAGAAGACAGGATATCCAGCCGTCCTGCAAGCTGTTCCTTTACATGCTCGGAAAGCCCCAGCGGATTTACATTAGCCCCAAACTTCACAATTTCCTCCGGCTTAAGCTGATAAACCTCGCATATTTTCTCAATATCACTCCCATGAAAAACCATTTTTGCTGTTGACATATAATATCCCTCATTTCTATATAATCTAATCTATATAAACTTAAAATCACTACATAGCAGATCACAGATCTTTTCTGAACATTATTTTAACACTTATCATATCGTTCTGTAAACATCACTGTTTACATATTGCTATCCTGAAATATACAGGTGTTACTGTTCGCTCCGTTCACAGTAACTTAGCCAAAATTCATTCCAGATTGCCTGCGGCAATGGAA
>ENA-OZJX01000088-OZJX01000088.1-human-gut-metagenome-genome-assembly--contig:-NODE-88-length-37684-cov-16.377182_pt1 | contig 37684 bp, 36 predicted proteins | sample MGYA00244177_ERZ653752 | MGnify/ENA primary metagenome ERZ653752 (study PRJEB26926, sample SAMN06165333) | human gut metagenome | biome: ENVO:00009003; feature: ENVO:2100002; material: ENVO:00002003... | reverse complement strand
TATTCTATTTAACGCGTGACCGCCATTTTTGTTCCTATTTTTTACCGAACCATTGCTAAGGTCTCTAAAGTCCTTAGGGTCACCGGGAAACGCGTAGCAGAGAATGGTAGTTTGCCCGCCTCCGGGGGCAATTCAAGCCTGCGGGCTTGAAGGTTATAGGGTTATGAGGTTAGGGTGAGTTTCCCGGAGAGATAATCTGTTTATAGCCGGGGCGTTGAGCGCAGCGAACCCCGAATCTATCTTTTGGCACCTTTACCGAATAATTCGGAATGTGAGCCTAAGCGAAGCAAATCAATTTCATCTGTAGTTTGGTCAATCCAGATTAGAAGAAAATCGCCTTGGACATGACATTCCATGCATCCGGCGTAGTCGTTGGTGAGTTGATGAGGTCGGTAAGTATCGGGAATAGGTAATTCATTCTCCAATAATTGAAGAATTTTAAGGAGTTCAGCCGCTTTCTTCGGGTTGTTGCGAATACGTTTTAAATCCTTCTTATATTGAGTTGAAGGACGTAGCTTTTTCATAATCCCATCGACTTGAACATTGCCTCAACCGATGAGGTGTCAACCGGAGTCACATCGCGGAGCTTCCCGCTTCTTGCTTCCTCGATTGCAGCTTTGGTTGCTTTATTTGGCTCATTATATGCAACATCGAGCAGCACACACTCAACGAAATTGTTAAGGCTGCGATGTTCGCGTTTAGCCATCTCTTTCAGGCGGTCAATAAGGTCGACATTGAGTCGAAACATAGTGGCTTTCTTTTGAATTGTTGCTTCCATAGTGCTATCATTTTGTTTGCAAATCTAAAGCAAATATATAACATAAACAAATTTCCGATCAATAATATCGAGCAGAATGGACTTTCGGAGGGATTTTGACATTTATTAGGGTTATATTGAGGAAAAATGTTGTAACTTTGGGTGTATGGACACACTGATAGAAAGGATAGGCGATGCCGACGTGGTGATGGTGAGCGGCGTATCGGGGTCGGGGAAGACTACATTGGCGCGTTTACTGGAGCCGCACGGCTATGCGCTGCTATCCATCGACCGGATAATGTGGAGCCGCCACGGAATGTGTGGTCGCGACTACCCGGAGGAAAAGTTTGCCGACTACCTTGCCGAGGCGGAGTCGGAACTGCTTCAAAAGCTTGACTGCATAATCGGCGATGGTGGGAAGGCTGTGCTTGATTTTACTTTCTGCAAGCGCGCCAAGCGCGATGCCTACCGCAAATTTGTAGCGTCGCGCGACGGGAAGACGGTGCTGATTTACTGTGACACGCCGCTGGATACAATCAAGGAACGGCTTCACCATCGCAATCTGCATCCCGGACCTGACGCCGCCATAGTGACCGACGAGATGGTGGAGCGGTTTTTCAGCGGATTCCAACGCCCCGGAGATGATGAGGAGTGTATAATTCACCTTTCGCGAGCGAAAGGTGAAGGTTAGGAGCTTGCTTCGCAAGCGGGTTATGGGGTTATGAGGGTTAGAAGGTTTAAGGTTGAGGGTTTAAGGTTTAGATGCTACCTGATGATTTCTACCAACCCTAAACTATAAACCCTAAACAATATAATATGTGTATTAACTTTACTATATAACCAAAATGAAGAAAGATATGATTTTAGTGACGGGCGGAACCGGATATATCGGGTCGCACACTGTCGTTGAACTTCAGAATGCCGGCTATCCTGTGGTGATAGTAGACAATCTCTCAAACAGTAACCGCGAGGTGCTTGACGGAATCGAGCGCATCACCGGCATACGCCCGGAATTTGTGGAGGCTGACTGCACCGACATGGATGCCATGAAACGCCTTTTTGACAAATACCCCGACATCAAGGGAATAATCAATTTTGCGGCAAGCAAGGCTGTGGGTGAGTCAATGCAGAAGCCTATACTTTATTACCGCAACAATCTTAACACCTTGCTCAACCTGCTTGACCTGATGGGCGAGCGCGGGGTGAAAGGCATCGTGTTCTCGTCGTCATGCACAGTGTATGGCGAGCCCGACCATAATCCCGTGACTGAGGAAGCACCTATAAAGAAAGCTACTTCGCCTTACGGAAACACTAAGCAGATATCCGAGGAAATCATCACCGACGTCATCAATGCTGGCGCGCCGTTTAAGAGCGTGATACTGCGCTATTTCAACCCGGTAGGCGCGCACCCCTCCGCAGAGATAGGCGAGCTGCCCAACGGTGTGCCCCAGAATCTCATACCCTACTTGACTCAGACCGCTATCGGTGTGAGAAAGGAATTGAGCGTGTTTGGCAACGACTACAATACCCGCGACGGCTACTGCATACGCGATTTCATCGACGTGGTAGACCTTGCTCGCGCCCATGTGATAGCAGTGGAGCGTATGCTTGAGGACAAGAGCGAGGCAAAAATCGAGATATTCAATCTCGGCACCGGCAACGGGCTTTCAGTGATGGAGCTTATCAACGCCTTTGAGCGCGCAACCGGTGTGAAAGTGCCCTACAAGATAGCTCCGCGACGTGCGGGCGATATCGAACAGGTGTGGGCTGACCCGAAATATGCCAACGAGGTGCTCGGCTGGAAAGCCACAACTCCTATTGACGACACCATGCGTTCGGCATGGGCATGGCAGCTCAAGCTCCGCGAGCGTGGCATAATGTAATAAAGAAGTAGGGGCGAGTGGAAGCTCAATGTTACTAACTTAAGGATTTTGCCCGGAACGGGCAAGATAGAGTTAACCGCGGGTAGCCCCGGAGTGGGCACCCGTGGAAAGCGATACTGCTACAACAACGCAACCCTGAAATGGGTTGCATAAATATATGCTCATCAGACATCTATGCAACCCGCTCTGGGGTTGAACCATCGGGGGAAGGCGCTTGCGCCACGGGTATGCCTACGGCATTACCCGCGGATAACAGGATGAATCCCTTTGCGGGGATTTTTGGCTCTTGCGACTTAAGTTAGTGACATTGAGTGGAAGCTCGCCCGGTACAATGACATAAAAATAGAGCGCATCGGAATGCCTGATGCGCTCTATTTGGTTTTTTATGCAAGGCTACAGGGATATGTCATCGTGTGTGTGGCGGGCGCCCTCCCAGGCTCCCCTACAGCTACGCGATGCGCGCCTGAGTCGGGGTTATTTCACGATGAGGAGGTAGTAGTTTTTCTTGCCTTTCTGGACAAGGATATACTTGTCGTTGAGGAGCATCGCCGTGGTGGCGGGGAGGTTTATGTCGGTCACCTTCTCCTTGTTGATTGACAATCCATTGCCCTGTGCGAGTTTGCGCAGCTCTCCCTTGCTGGGGAACACCTTTGCCTTTTCAGTGAGCAGGGCAGCAAGGTTTACCGAGCCGTCAAGGTCGGCACGGTCAATCTCGAAGCGGTCGACACCTTCAAATATGTCGAGCAATGTCTGCTCGTCAATGTTGTGGAGCAACTCGCCTGCCTTGTTGCTGAACAGAATCTGCGATGCCTCCACAGCTGCGTTATAGTCATCCTCGGAGTGTACCATTACGGTCACTTCGCGAGCCAGACGCTTCTGGAGCGGGCGCAGACCCGGGTCGGCTTTCTGCTGCGCGATAAGCTCGTCGATTTCCTCTTTGGGAAGCGAGGTGAAAATCTTGATGTAACGCTCGGCATCCTCGTCGGACACATTGAGCCAGAACTGATAGAACTTGTAGGGCGACGTGTAGCGGGCGTCGAGCCATACATTGCCGCTCTCTGTCTTTCCGAATTTTGTGCCGTCAGCCTTGGTGATTAGGGGGCACGTGAGTGCGTAAGCCTCGCCGCCGTTGGTGCGGCGTATAAGCTCGGTACCGGTGGTCATGTTGCCCCACTGGTCGGAACCGCCCATCTGGAGCTTGCATCCTTTGGTCTCGTAGAGGTGGAGGAAGTCGTAGCCCTGGAGAAGCTGGTAGGTGAACTCGGTGAACGAAAGACCGTCGCGCGCCTCGCCGTTAAGACGCTTTTTCACCGAATCCTTTGCCATCATATAGTTGACGGTGATATGCTTGCCTACCGTGCGGGCGAAATCGAGGAATGAAAACTCCTTCATCCAGTCGTAATTGTTGACCAGCTCGGCGCGGTTGGGTGCGTCAGATTCAAAATCAAGGAATTTGGAAAGCTGTTTTTTGATAGCCTCCTGATTGTGACGGAGCGTCGCCTCGTCGAGAAGATTGCGCTCCGCCGATTTTCCTGAGGGGTCGCCAATCATTCCTGTCGCACCGCCCACCAACGCGATAGGCTTGTGTCCGCAACGCTGGAAATGACGGAGTATCATCACGCCGCAGAGGTGACCGATATGAAGAGAATCGGCGGTGGGGTCTATTCCGAGGTAAGCTGTCACTTGCTCTTTTTCAAGGAGTTCGTCAGTCCCGGGAATCATGGTGTGGAGCATGCCGCGCCACTTTAATTCTTCAATAAAATTCATCGAATTATTCTGTTATGATTATTGTTTCCTATATAATTAAGGTGCAAATTTAAGCATTTATTGTGATATGGGGTGTCGCTCCTGATAAAAATGTGTAATTTTGCAACATGAATACTATTCAGTTACAGAGCGACACGTTGCGCTACATGGGTGTGACCTTGTCCAATCCTCACCATATTTCTATACATCCGGGTGTTACGGTGGTGATAGGTGCCAACGGAAGCGGAAAGAGCACTTTCGGCAGAATAATCGAGAAAGGGTGGAATATCATGACCAACTCCATAAAGACCGACGGGGCGAAACCTGTGGTGAAGTTTATCGAGTTCAGCGACATCCATTCATTGAGCGGCTGTCACGTCGAATATTACCAGCAGCGTCATGAGGCAACGATGAACGACGAGGTGCCGACTGTCGCAGAAATCATGGGCGACAATATCGCCTCAGACAAGTGGCGTCAATTCTGCTCATGGCTCCATCTGGAGGGCGTGGAGCAGAAAAAGGTCAATTACCTGTCGAGCGGAGAGCTGCGCAAACTGCTTATAATCAATATGCTGTTTCAGCAGCCCGACCTGTTGATAGTAGATAACCCTTATATAGGACTTGATGCGGCGTCGCGGGCTCTGTTTGACGAGGCGATAGCGGAAATTGCAGGGCGCGGTACATCGGTCATGCTCCTTTTGTGTAATCCTGGTGAGATTCCTGACTGTACCGATACCGTGATACCCATGAGGTCGCTTACAATCGGCGAGCCTATGGACTACCGGGGCAATGCAGCCGCGGCGCGAGGGGCGATGATGACCTTGATGGATTATGCCGTGAATCTTGAGCGTGTACCCAAGTCACCGCGCGAGAAGCTGGTGCACGACATAACGCTTGAACTGCGCGGGTGCAATGTAAGCTACGGCAGCCGCAAGATTATCGAAAATGAATCATGGCGTGTGAGAAGCGGCGAATGCTGGGCTCTCGCAGGACCTAACGGCAGCGGTAAGTCAGTATTATTGAGCCTTGTCTATGCCGACAACCCGCAGGCGTATTCCAATGACATCATGCTTTTTGACCGTAAGCGCGGGTCGGGGGAGAGTATTTGGGATATCAAGCGGCGCATAGGCTACGTGTCGCCCGAAATGCACCTGTATTTTCGATTCGAGGGCACGGTCAGGGATGTGGTCGCCCAGGGATTGCGAAGCACGACAGGCAACTACGGCGCCATATCGCGCGCCGCGGCAGAAGAAGCTATGGCGTGGCTGTCGCTTTTTCATCTTGAGCATCTTGCGGAAAGACGCTATGCCACCCTGTCGACCGGAGAGCAACGGCTCGTGCTTATAGCGCGCACGTTTATCAAGCATCCCGACCTTCTCATACTTGACGAGCCGCTCCACGGGCTTGACGCGGCTCGCAAGAGAAGCGTCAAGGCTGTTATCAACACGATTGTGAATCGTGACCGTCCGACACTTATCTATGTTACTCATTTTCTTCCGGAGGTGCCTGAGTGTGTGACGCATACGAAAACACTAAAAAAGTTAAAAAATTCATAAAAAGCTTGGGTTGACCAATGCGCCTGTTGCCGTTTTGTCACTTTTTTGTAACTTTGAAGGTCAAATAACAATAAACCGATTATGAAGTGCATTCATTTTGTCTTGGCACTGATGTTGATTTCTGCAATCTCCTGTAATGGAGGTGGAAACAAAGTCAAGACACAGGTCATGGAAGAACAGGGTGCGATTTTTCCTGTGAAATTCAGTGCCGACAGCGCTTATAACTATGTCAAGGCGCAGGTGGATTTCGGCCCGCGCATACCAGGCAGCGAAGGACATGCAGCATGCAAGGAATATATCATCGGACAGTTGCGCCGTTTTGGTGCGGATACCATAATTGAGCAGAACCTGACGGCTGTCAATTATCTCGGCACGGAATTGCCGTTGACAAATATAATGGGACGTTATAATCCCGAATCAAATGACAGGATATTGCTTGTGGCACATTGGGACACGCGTCCCTGGGCTGATGCCGACCCTGATATAAACAAGCGCACTTTGCCGGTGCCGGGAGCCAATGACGGTGCAAGCGGTGTAGGGGTGCTTCTGGAACTCGCCCGCGCTTTTCAGGGGAAGTCGCCCGAGGTTGGTGTCGACTTGCTCTTTGTCGACGGGGAGGACTCCGGTAACAGCAGCGCGTGGGGAAGCAGTGAGGAGACATGGTGTCTCGGGACACAGTATTGGGTGAACCACATGCCGTATGCCGCTGAAAATATGCCGCGTTACGGCATATTGCTCGACATGGTAGGCGGCGAAAATGCGAAATTTTACCGTGAATATCTCTCACAGGGTTTCGCCGAGCGCATAAATGACAAGGTATGGGGCAACGCCTCGGCTGCCGGCTATGATAAATATTTTCTTAACGATGTGCGCGGAGGAATTACCGACGACCATATATTTATCAACCGTGCCGGTATTCCTTGTATCGACATAATCGAGTGTAGTCATCCCGCCACGGGGTCGTTCTCGCCCGTATGGCATACGGCTTCCGACGATATGACCCACATCGGCAAGGCTACGCTGGAGGCGGTCGGTCAGACGGTGGCTAACACTGTATATAACGAAAAAGCAAGTAAATGACATAAAATCATGACAATAAACCAACAACAAGACGAAATAATAGAGGAGTTCAGCGACATCGATGACTGGATGGACCGCTATGCTTATATAATTGACCTGGGGAATGCACTTCCCCCTATGCCGGAGGCTTATCATACGCCTCAAAACCTGATAGAAGGCTGTCAGAGCCGTGCATGGCTGCAAGCCGAACTTACCCCGGAGGGAAAAATCGAGTTTACAGCCGACAGCGACGCGATAATCGTGAAAGGTATAATAAGCCTTCTTGTGAAGGTGCTTTCAGGTCATACTCCCGACGAGATACTTGATTCCGACCTCTATTTCATAGATAAAATCGGTCTTGCCGAACATCTGTCGCCAACACGTAGCAACGGTCTTGCCGCTTTGGTGAAGCAGATGAAACTTTACGCTGTCGCATTCAAGGCAAAGCTTGACTCGGAAAAATAGTGAATAGAAAGTAGTATTAATCATAAACACCAATCATCTATGTTTAAAAATCAACCGGCAGGACTGTATGTGCTTTCGCTTGCCAATACCGGCGAGCGTTTCGGCTACTACACAATGCTCGCAATTTTCTTGCTGTTCCTGCAGGCTAAATTCGGATTTGATTCGACGGTGTCGGGTCAGATTTACGCAGGATTCCTCGCTCTTGTATATTTCATGCCCCTTATAGGCGGCTGGGTTGCCGACCGCTGGAGCTTCTCGAAGTGTGTCGTGACCGGTATCGCCGTGATGTTTGTGGGCTATATGATCATGGCTATCCCCACGGAGATACGCAGCACCTCGTCGCTTGTGATACTTTGTGCATCGCTGTTGCTTATTGCAATAGGTACCGGACTGTTCAAGGGTAATCTTCAGGTGATGGTAGGCGACCTTTACAACAACGCCCGTTTCAGCGGGCAGCGTGATGCCGCATTCTCCCTGTTCTATATGGCTATCAATATCGGCTCGATGTTTGCCCCTATGGCTGCCACCGCTATGTGTAATGTCGCCATGAAGGCTCAGGGTCTTACCTATGTCAGCACTCTCCCGGCACTTTGCAACCAGTATCTTGACGGTGCTGAAAACGGTGCCGACCTTATTGCCACCGCCACAGAGGCAGGAATGACACCCGGTGCCGACCTTGCTGCATGGGCATCGCAGTACATCACAACGCTTACAACAGGTTACAGCTATGGATTTGCGATAGCCTGCGCATCGTTGATTGTCAGCTTCCTGATTTATTTCCTCGGCAGAAAAACTTACGCACACATACTCACCGACAAGAAGAATCCTTCGGCAAAGGCTGCCGAATCAACCGGTCCGGAACTTACTCCGTCGCAGACCAAGCAGCGCGTGGTAGCTCTATTACTCGTGTTTGCAGTGGTGATATTCTTCTGGATGGTGTTCCATCAGAATGGCGCGACCCTTACCGAGTTTGCAAAGACCTGTACTGCTCCCGAGGCTTCCGGGTGGACACGCATCGGCTTTAACGTATGGGCACTTCTCAGCATCGCCGTGGGTGTGTATGCATTGTTCAACCTCTTCCAGAGCAAGAGCCACCTGAGCCGGATTATATCGGTTGCGATACTTGCTCTTGTCGCCTGGGCACTCTATTATTTCTATAATACCACTCCCGAACCGTTGACCGGTATACAGCCGCAGCAATATCAGCAGTTCAACCCCTTCTATGTGGTTGCGCTTACCCCGGTAAGCCTCGCGCTCTTCGGATGGCTTGCAAAGAAGAAAAAAGAGCCGTCGGCACCCCGCAAAATCGGTTACGGTATGCTCATGGCTGCTGTCGCATACGGCGTGATGTGTATCGGATCGCTTTCTATCGTGGGCACTTCTGCCGCCGTGTCGCCCAACTGGCTTATCGGCACTTATCTGTTGCTCACTTTCGCCGAGCTGTTGCTCTCGCCTATGGGTATATCATTTGTCAGCAAGGTGGCACCTCCGAAATTGAAAGGCTCGATGATGGGTGGATGGTTTGCCGCCACGGCAGTAGGTAACTACCTTGTGTCAATCCCTATGTTCCTTTGGGGCAAGGTTTCTACCGCTATGCTTTGGGGAATACTCATCATTATATGTCTTGTCTCTGCCGCCTTCATTTTCTCGATAATGAAGAAACTTGAGTCGGCTACCGCCGATGCTCCGGCTCTCGACCCGGTTGACGGCGTGGAAGATGACGCTATCTGATGACAGCGCATAGCGTTGTCGCGATGCGGGCGAGCTTCCACCCGCCCCTACATCGGCTGGCGTATTGTCTCTAATTGAGAACCAATCCGTAGCTGTAGGGGCGAGTGGAAGCTCGCCCGATACATAGCGGGGAATATTACGTAAGAGCTTTATTATCAGGTAGGGATGCACCATGGTGCATCCGAAAACAGGGTTAATGAACCATAAAACCGGCGGATGCTCCACGGAGCATCCCTACAACTCGCTTGCAATCAAGCTGTTGAAGCCGTTGAATAGTCGTTATATTTGTCGCGTTAATGTGCAAAATGTATTAAAAATAAAGTCATAAACCTCATTTCCAAAATTAAAGTATGTCACTATCTACAATCTTTGCCGCCATGGCATTGTCGGCAACTGCCGTCGCAACTGATACCGTGAATCTGCCTACGGCTACGGTGACCGCACCCGCCAAGACGAAAGTGGAATTACTGCCGCTTGATGTCACAATGATAAACAGTGAGACAATCGAGCGTTCTGCCGAGACATCGTTGTTGCCCATCATGGTCAGCAATGTACCGGGGCTTTTTGTCACTGAACGCGGATTTATGGGCTATGGTGTATCGGGCGGAAGCGCCGGTGCGGTGAATATACGTGGTGTCGGACAAGGGAATAAGGTGTTGTTTCTGATTGACGGGCAACCGCAGTGGGCGGGAGTGTTCGGTCATTCATTGCCCGATACATACGTGACAAACGGAGTCGAGCGTGTTGAGGTGGTGAAAGGTCCGTCGTCGCTGTTGTACGGCTCCAACGCCATGGGCGGTTCGGTCAACATCATTACGCGCCGTCAGACCCGCGACGGTGTTTTCGGCTCGGCGCGTGCCATGTTCGGCTCTTTCTCGACACAGAAATTCGCAGTGTCAACAGGAGTGAAAAAAGGAAAATTCAGTGCGACTGTCGCCGGTCAGGTCGACCGTAGCAACGGCAACCGTGAGGGAAGCGAGTTCTGGCTCGCCAACGAGTTCATGCAGGTACAGTATGATGCCTCCGACAACTGGCAGACCGGAGTGAACGTGGATATGTCGCAGACACATGCCAATAATCCGGGTACTACCCAAAGTCCGTTGCTTAGCATGTGGACCCGTTTGCAGCGCGGTACGGCGTCAATATACGCCAAAAACCGTTATGACCGTTTCAACGGAGGTGTACAGGCTTATATCAACTGGGGCCGAAACAAGGTTGACGACGGCTATGCACCCGGTGCCACTCCGCGTGATTATCTGTTTAATTCGACCGACTATAACATGGGTTTCACGCTTTATCAGACCGTGAACCCGTGGCGTGACGCCGACATCTCTGCCGGAATCGATTTCGTGCATTGGGGTGGTCATAACTGGAACACCGACAAGATAGACCCGTCGAAACGCAGTGCGGAATTCAAGGCTCACGAAAACGAGATAGCAGGTTATGTGATGGTGCAACAGGGACTCTGGCGTGACCTGCTTTCAATCAATGCGGGGGTAAGGCTTCAGCACAGTTCGCAGTATGGCAACGAATGGGTACTGCAGGCAGGACTTGTTGCCTCGCCGTTCAAGGGTTCGACGATGAAATTTTCGTTTGGCAAGGGATTCCGTGCCCCCAACTTGCGCGAGCTGTATCTCTACGCGCCCGCTAATCCCGACCTTAAGCCGGAATATATGTACAATTATGAGGTAGAACTTCGCCAACGATTCCTTGAAGGGCGTCTTAACGTGGGGATAGCACTGTTCTTTATCGACGGGAAAGATATGATACAGACCAGGATGATTGACGGTCGACCAAAGAACATGAATACAGGGAAGTTTATTAACAAGGGTTTTGAAGTCGACGCAACATACATAATCAACAAAGAGTGGTGCGTGAGCGCAAACTACAGTTATCTTCATACAGACACCCCGCTGCTCGCGGCTCCTAAAAACAAACTTAACGCAAAAGTAGACTATGCGCCGGGCGACTTCCGCTTTACGCTGGAAAACAGTACGATCTGGAGCCTGTACACCAATCTCGACCCGGTCGTGAAAAGCGACTACACGCTGCTTGACCTCCGCGCGGCTTATACGCTCCATAACCGTGTGCCTGTAACATTTATGGTGAAAGCCGACAATATCCTTGACCGTCATTACGAGATTGTCTACGGTTGTCCGATGCCCGGTATCACCCTTATGGGAGGTGTGGAGTTTAAGTTTTGACATTCCGTTGATTTTCCATATCTTTGTAATTGAAAGGAAAATCAATGGAAAACTATATCGTATCAGCGCGAAAATACCGCCCCTCGACATTCAGCAGTGTCGTGGGGCAGAAAGCGCTTACAGCCACGCTGCGCAACTCGATAAGTAAGGAGCGGCTTGCCCATGCCTATCTGTTTTGCGGGTCACGCGGTGTCGGAAAGACATCATGTGCGCGTATTTTTGCCAAGACCATCAACTGCGAGCACCGCACCCCCGAGGGAGAGGCTTGCAACGAGTGTCAGTCATGTCTTGAATTTAACAAGGGAAACTCTCTGAACATCATAGAGCTTGACGCCGCCTCCAACAACGGTGTCGATGATATCCGCGAGCTTGTCGACCAGGTGCAGATACCACCTGTCAACGCAAAGTACAGGGTGTTTATTGTCGATGAGGTCCACATGCTCACCACGGCTGCCTTCAACGCGTTTCTGAAAACGCTTGAGGAGCCGCCGTCGTATGTGGTGTTTATACTCGCTACCACCGAGAAGCATAAGATTATACCCACGATACTGTCGCGCTGCCAGGTGTATGACTTCAACCGTATCACGATTCAGGATATGGTAGAGCATCTGCAGTATGTGGCGTCGCAGGAAGGTGTCTCTACAGAAGCATCGGCACTCAATGTGATAGCCCGCAAGGCTGACGGTGCAATGCGCGACGCCCTGTCGATATTTGACCAGGTTGCGGCATCGACCATGGGTAATGTCACCTATCACGCTACAATCGAGAATCTCAACATACTTGATTACGGATATTACGACCAGTTGACCGACGCTTTCCTGAAAGGCGATGTGCCGGCTGCACTCCTTATATATAAGGAAATCCGCGACAAGGGTTTTGACTCGCAGTTTTTCATCAACGGTCTTGCATCGCATTTCCGCGACCTGATGGTAGCTCGCGACGGCTCAACCATCTCTCTCCTTGAGGCGAGCGACGAGGCACGTAAGGAGATGGCGCAGGTTGCGGCACGCTGCACTCCGGAGTTCCTTTACAAGGCGATGGATCTTTGTAACGATGCCGACCTGAATTACCGTATTGCGACCAATAAGCAGTTGCTTGTAGAGCTTACGCTCATAAAGCTGTGCCAAGCGGTCGGCCCCTCGCCCGATAGCGGCGCAGGAGAGGGGCGGTTACGCCCGATAACCCAACCGGGCACAACGTCGCAACAGCAGGCGACACCCGCTGTCGCCCAACAGCAGCCACAGGCTGTCCCCCCCGCCGGGCAACCGCCGGTTACAGCTGCTCGACCGGCAGCCACGAGCGAACCGGCAGCAAGATATGAACCACGTAATGTGCCGCCGCCTCCCGCCGCGGCACCGAGGCGCACCACATTGCGCGCCCCCGGGCTGTCGCTGAAGCAGCAGGTGACGGTTAATGACGTTGCGGAAAAAAAAGTGTCATCGCCCCAGATGAAACGCAATACGCCGTTTACCGACGAACAGTTTGCCGCCGCCTGGAAGGCGATTATCGGCGCTCATCCGAAAGAGCATCTGCTGGTAAATGCCATGAGAATGGCATCGCCCGTACGTACATCAGGCAACGCATTTTCCGCCACTGTAGAAAGTGAGGCGATACGTGACAGTATCCGACAGTCGTATGGGGTCCTGATAGGAGAGTTGCGTGACCGTCTTGCCAACGATGACGTGACACTCGACATCACTTTGAACAAAGGTCAAGCTACAAGTGCGTCGCTCACCGACAGTGAAGTGTATAACTATATGCGGCAAAAACACTCCTATCTCAACACTATAATCGATGACTTTCATCTAACAATGACGTAAACAGCGACTTTTTTGCATCGAGAGTTGTTATAGAAAAGAACGGAAAGTCGGAAAAAGTGGATAAAATGTTAAATCGTACATTAATATATGCAACTTTTTCCTAATTTTGCCGAGAATTTTTGACTTAATATCGTAATCATGCTGAAAAATCTTGTCATAGTAGAGTCGCCGGCAAAGGCAAAGACAATAGAAAAGTTTCTTGGAAAGGACTATAAGGTTATGTCGAGCTATGGTCACATACGCGACCTTAATAAGAAAAAATTCAGTATTGACGTGGCAAACGGTTTCGCGCCCGTATATGAGATTCCTGATGACAAGAAGGCACTCGTGAGCGAGTTGAAAAGCGCCGTCAAGAAAGCAGATACGGTATGGCTCGCATCCGATGAGGACCGTGAGGGAGAGGCAATAGCCTGGCATCTTTGCGAGGTGCTCGGACTTGACCCGGAAAACACGAAGCGTATCGTGTTTCACGAGATTACGAAAAACGCTATCGAAAACGCCATTCAGCATCCGCGTTCAATCGACCTTAACCGTGTTGATGCCCAACAGGCGCGCCGTGTGCTTGACCGCATAGTGGGATTTGAACTTTCACCGGTGTTGTGGAAAAAAATCAAGCCGGCATTGTCGGCTGGCAGGGTGCAGTCGGTTGCGGTGAGATTAATAGTTGAGCGTGAGGAAGAAATCAAAAATTTCAAGTCGGAGAGTTTTTACCGTGTCAACGGACTGTTTCACACCGCCGGAAACGGTGTGCTTCGCGCCGAGCTTGGCAAGCGATTGCATGACATTGAGGAAGCACGACAGTTTCTTGCCGACTGCAACGGCGCTACATTCAAGGTCGGTGCTGTCACGGTAAAACCCGTGAGCAAGTCGCCCGCACCTCCGTTCACGACATCGACTCTTCAGCAGGAAGCTGCGCGAAAACTCGGTTTCACCGTGTCGCAGACCATGATGGTGGCGCAGCGGCTTTATGAAGCGGGACACATCACTTACATGCGTACCGATTCATTGAATCTTTCAGCACTTGCAATCGATGCGATAGCTAAGGAGATTAACGGTAAGCTTGGCGAGAATTATCTTAAGACACGCCATTATCATACAAAGTCAAAAGGTGCGCAGGAAGCGCATGAAGCTATACGTCCCACCGATATATCCATGCATAGTATCGACGGGTCGGCACAGGAAAAGAAACTTTACGGATTGATATGGAAGCGTACCATCGCGTCCCAGATGGCTGACGCCGAGATTGAGAAAACCACTGTCGAGATTGAGCCGTCGACACGTCAGGAGCATTTCACCGCCACCGGCGAAGTGATAAAATTTGACGGCTTCCTTAAGGTATATATAGAAAGTAAGGATGACGAGGAACTTGAGGAAGACTCCTCACGTCTTCCCGCTATAAAAGAAGGTGCAGTCGTCTCGGCAGAGGAAATCACCGCTACCGAGCGTTTTACCCAGCAGCCTCCGCGCTATACCGAGGCGTCGCTTGTGAAGAAAATGGAAGAGCTCGGTATCGGTCGACCGTCGACTTACGCTCCTACGATTTCTACTATCCAGACGCGTGAATACGTAGAAAAAGGTGAGAAGCCCGGTTCTGAACGTGACTATAATGTGCTTTCGCTTAGGGATGGCGCTATAAAAGATGAGCTTCATTCCGAAATTGTCGGCTCTGACAAAGGAAAGCTCATACCTACCGATATCGGTGTAGTGGTAAATGATTTCCTTACCCGGTATTTCCCTTCGATTCTTGATTACGATTTCACGGCAAAGATGGAGGAGAAGTTTGATGACATTGCCGAGGGTAATCTGCCTTGGAATGAGGAGATTGCCACATTCTACAATATATTCCATCCCGATGTCGACCAGGCACTCAACATGCGTCTTGAGCATAAGATAGGCGAGAGGATACTTGGTGTCGACCCGTCAGGTCGCCAGGTGAGTGTGAAGATAGGGCGGTTTGGACCGCTCGTGCAGATTGGTGACGGCGAGGGCGAGGAAAAGCCTCAGTTTGCATCGCTTCTGAAAGGTCAGTCGGTGAGCACCATAACTCTTGAAGAGGCTCTTAAGCTGTTTGAGTTCCCCCGCAATCTCGGTACATTTGAAGATGCAGAGGTGACAGTGGCTATCGGTCGCTTCGGCCCCTATATTAAGCATAAAGGAAAATTCGTGTCGATACCTAAAGATATGGCTCCGGCAGCAATTACTCTCGCAGAGGCTGAGACGCTGATTCTCAACAAAAGGGAATCGGAAAGCAAGAATCTGCTGAAGACCTTTGACGAGGAACCCGACATGCAGATACTTAACGGACCTTACGGTCCCTACATATCTTACAACAAGACCAACTATAAGATACCGCGCACGGTAGAGTCGCCTGCCGACCTTACTATCGACCAGTGCCGCGAAATCATCAAAGAGCAGGATGCGAAGCCAAAGAAGCCGTCGCGTCGTGTCTCAAGGAAGAAATAATTTGATTTAGAGCCATGCCACGTAATAATCAGCCACAACAGGGTAAAGGGCGCCCTGCTGCATTCCGCCCTGATGTGATAGAGACATATCCCGTAAAAGCCGACGGTAAACTGATGGAGTTTCTTATCGCTTCGATGCCCGACCGTAAACGTACTACTGTCAAGGAACTTCTGAAACATAACCAGGTGGCTGTCAACGATATGCCTGTGCGTCAGTTTGATTCTCCCCTTGTTGCCGGTGATACGGTCAAGGTGAATCTTACAAGAGAGTTCAAGGTGTTTTCCAACCGTCGCGTGAAGCTGGTGTACGAAGACAAGGATATCCTCGTGATAGAAAAGGGCTACGGATTGCTATCTATGGGTACTGACACAGTGAAAGACGGTACCGCCTATTCGATAATGAGAGAATATGTTAAGTGGGAAAACCCTCATAACAAACTCTTTATCGTGCATCGTCTTGACCGGGACACCTCCGGACTGATGATGCTCGCCCGCACTGTTCAGGCAAAAGAGGCGATGCAGCATAATTGGAACAATATGGTGCTGAGCCGCAAATATATAGCTGTGGTGGAAGGTGAGGTCGAAAAAGATGAGGGAGTAATCAAGAGTTATCTTGCCGAAAATTCCCGCTTCGAGGTCTACTCGACCGATAATCCCGAAGAGGGGCAGCTTGCCGTGACACGATATCGCGTAATCAAGCGCGGGCTTGGTCACACCATGCTCGAAGTGGAGCTTGACACCGGCAGGAAAAATCAGATACGTGTCCACATGAAGGATATGGGTCATCCGATTGCAGGCGACCGCAAGTATGGCGCGGGTCCGTCGATAATCCACCGTCTTGCCCTTCATGCGCAGACACTCCGTTTCGCCCATCCCGTCACCAAGCGCGACATGAACTTCACCACCCCCATCCCCGGCACCTTCTGGAAACTCGTCGGCGGCAAATAACCACACTCCCCGAATAAATTATTAGGTTGTGTCAAAATTTTGGCACAACTTTTTTGCTCTTATATGTGGAGTCTATTATTGTTATTTTTAAAGTAAAAACATAAAAATAACAGTTAATATATCATTAGATAGAAAAAATGAATTAACTTTGCGCTTATGTGACAGAGGTCACATTTTTATGTATATGTAAGCGTTTTTGCTATATCCTTTAACAGAAAATCGCCAATTTTTCACACAGAGGGAATAGCAGTCATAAACGCTCATGCGTGCCTATTTCCACCCCAACGCATGGGGTCGATATATCGGCATGGCGTGGGGTGGGCTGTTTATTTCTGTGTAGGTGTTTGGCGATACCTCTGTTAAGATAGACAGAACATTGTCCACGCTTATTTTTTATAAAACAGTTATAGTCTTGACAGGACAATTAGAGACACACAAATCCAATCAAAACCAACTTGCAATGAAAAAGTTCCTGTTAACCTTAATCACCGGGATTTTAGCGTGTGTTCAAAGTAGTGCTGACACAATACTTATGCGCGATGGGATAGAAATGAATGTGACGGTGCAGCAATTAAGTGATACCAAGGTAATGTACCGGCTCAATAAGAAAGATGATGTCAAGACCATTCCTACTAAAGATGTCTACATGATAAAATTTGATAAGCGAGGGAACGTCTATATAACTCCGGACGGTAAACGCGTTACAGGTGAAAATCAGGTTTTACCCCGTGATGCCGATGTCGTTTATTTGGTGAAAGGGAGGGAATTCCCTGCATATAATCTGAGTGTCGAGGAGTCAGTAGTCACATTTTTATTGAGGAAGCCGAGTAAGAAGGTGATTCCTGTGGCTGAAGCTTATCCGCGTTGTGAGGTGTTTAAGATTAAGTACACTGACGGTACTGTTGATGTGATAACGTCCTTCGATGATAGCGACGGTCTCGCAAACAATACGTCTGAACCGGTTGTGGAGACTGTCGAAGAGATCCCGGAACCTGAATATCAAGTGGTTTTTCATAATGTTGGGAGAAACGAAAATCTTAAATCGATTGCGTCACGCTACGATGTTTCAATAGATGATATAAAGTCATGGAATGAGCTATCACCTAAAATGAAGGATAATACGCCGATAAAACCGGGCACACAGATTATGATTTATGTAAAACCTGCAGTAACTGACTAATACCATGAGATATATTTTAAAGATAACGCTTTTTATCCCCATGATGATGTTGTTGGGTATGGTTTGCTCATGTGGCAACTCTTCAAATGAGGGATTCATGCAAATCGTATCGGAGCGGGATTCGTTGAGGGATTTAAGTAATCGTCAACATGATAGGCTTGAACTTATTTCAGGCATGATGAATACAATAAATGAGGCTCTTGATTCCATATCGGAACAGGAGGGCTTGTTGTTCATGACATCAAATGACGATAACCAGATTAATCGTCAAGATGCCATCAATGACTTGGCGCGTTATGAAATGATGCTTCACCGTCAACAGAATAAAATCAATGAACTTCGTGCCGGGTTGAATATTGTCAACAACGGAGAGGAAATGAAGGGTTTGATTGAGGTGATGCAACAGCAATTAAATGCAAAAGACGCTTTGATAGCACAACTGAAGCAACAGCTTTCAGCAAAGGACGTAGATATTGCAAAGCTGCGTAATACAATTGCTACGCAACAGACCACCATCAGCCAACAGTCTAAGGCTATAATCGAACTTGACAGAGTTAACGCATCGCAAAACAAGGCTTTAATGACCCAGGATAAGATGATGAACCAATGTTACGTCTTGATTGCGACAAAGAAAGAGCTTCAACAAAAGGGCGTATTAAAGAAGGGGAAGGTTGTAGCCGAAGCTCTCATTGACAAGTCGATGATGATGAAGATTGATATCCGTAAGGCAAAAGAATTTGCGTTCCGTGCTAAGAAACCGAGGATTTTGACAAATATGCCCTCATCGGCATACATACTTACTACGAGCGGTGACAAAAACTTTATTCTTCGTGTCACCAATCCTACTGATTTTTGGAGTTTGTCGAATGTACTGATAATTCAAACCGACTGATTGTTATGAAACGATTTTGGCTACTTGTCTTACTCTTGACTTTTTGCATAGGATTTAGAGTGGAAGCACAGGAGAATAACAATGAAGAGGGTGATGCCTTAGACGCGCTTTTAGCTGCGTTATTCGCGGATCCGCTTGCGCTATATTTTGGATGGTCGCCCTTTGACAAGAGTAATGACGTTGAAACAGATACGATTGAGTTGTCTGAGACGGAAACCCGGATTCTTGAAGCAATAGTGTTTAGAGAGGTATGGCTTGAAGATATCAAGGAAAATAAGGCGAAAATGTGTAAACATTTGGTCCAGAAAGGTGAGGATTGGGAAAGTGTAGCTGCAATCTATGGCGTGACTAAGGGAGACCTGACAGCAGTAAATCCTTTTATTGGAGATTGCTATGCCGGAATGGAGATAGATGTGCCTATGTTTCTTTCTGAGTTTCAGATAAAGGAAAATCGCCTTGTTCAAAAAGATGCGGGATATATTCTCGCAAAAGAATACTACGATGCGGGCGATTATAAGAAAGCACTGAAGCAATATGACAATATTGAGAAATCAGGAAAGTCAACTTTGCTTAGCCGATATAATCGAGGGCTTTGCTGTTTCCGTCTGGGTAAATATGGTAAATGTGTGTCAGATATGGAATATGTTGTCGATAATGATACCGACAATTCATATCCGAATGCAAAGCAAATTATTGATAAGGCGAACACTGCGATTGCGGAGCGCAATGAGCGTATAGCCAATACTATAGGCAATATAGTGCAGGGTGGATTACAGGCATACGGACAATACGCCTATATGAAACAAATGCAAGAATGGCAGTCAAACGGGATTTCTCCTTCCGGTGAGATTATTGACCCGTCAAAATTGTCAAATGAATACAAGGAGAAATTACTTGACCCCAATTTTGCGGTACAACAAGCGATTGCACAGAAGTATCGAGAAGCTCAGATGTATTCCGGATACAAGGAATACGAAGCCAATTTTCAAAAGAATCTATTTGTCCCTCAGGATTGGGGTAATATGCAGGGGGCAGCGGGTATGCAACAATTTGGTCCTACTGACTGGTCAAATCCGGTTGTAGGAGATTTTCCTACGGAACCAGTAAGCTTGTCTAACTATACAACATATGGTAGAGAAAATTATGAGACCGATTGCTACTCATGCCATGGAACCGGGAATTGTCCGACATGCTCTAATGGTATAGCATCAGGATTCGGGCTTAATCATGCCTGCGCTAACTGTCGGTCAAATCCCGGCAAATGCTCTACATGCAGAGGTACGGGCAAGATAACAAAAACACGTTCGGTAGAAATACAACACTAATTATCAATATTAATAATTTACATCATGAAAAAAGTAATTAAGTTGTTCCGGCAGATTTTGGTAGTAGCTGTGCTTTGGTGTCCGGCAATGCTGTCGGCACAGGAAGTTGGAACGACACACATCGTCGAGCGCGGTGAGACCTTGCAATCCATATCTCAGAAATATGGTGTCACTGAACAGCAAATTATCGACCAAAATCCGGATGCCGCCCAGTTCATATATGTAGGTATGGAACTCAATATCCCGGCAGCCAAAACATCCATGTCTAATGATAATATTGGAACTGCTATGCCTGCAATGGAGTCTTCCGGCTCTCGAAATACAATACTGACTCAGACTGGCAATAGCGTTAATTCATATAATGCTGAAAGTAGTTTTGATGATAGTGAAACTTGGAGTCATTGGGGACTAAGCTATGTTTCTGACTTTAATAATTTTGATAAAGGATTCTACGGTCTTTATTGGGAGGTGGCGGGTCCTTCTGGCTTTGGCGGATATCTTTTGATGGGTGCAAACTTTGGATTAGTTAAGCCGGCTTCTTTCTTAGGACGCTTCGGACCTGAATATGCTGTGGCTTTTCAAGAAAATATCCGGTTATCATTTCCTCTGTGTGTAAATATGACGAGTTTTGATGTAATAAAAGAAACATCAATGACAGGGGATAGAGTCTTCGAAAAGAAAGATATTAAAATAGCCTGGGGACTCTCACTTACACCTAAAATTTCATTTAAGATTGATCGAGCAACTCTTGGTTTCGGTCTTGATATAAATTATTTCTTTAAAAGGAAAGAAAAGACTAACATATTGGGAAACGAGAGAGAGCAAACTTATTATGGAAAAACTAATCTTGGGTTGGTCCTTTCTGTCGGAATATAAGATTGAATCAATTCCTTAATTACTTAAAAAGAAAAATATGAAATGGATTAAGCAAATATGGATGGCATTAGTCGTCGTTCTGTGTCTTGTGGGGTGCAGCAAAGAAGAAATTAGTTATAAGAGAGTATCACAATCAGATATTATTGGAGTTTGGAATTGTATAGACGGAATTTACGAAGTGGATCAATATATATTTAATACGTACGAAACGGGTCTGCGTAAATATGGAACGTATGAGGGGTATCAAATATACAAGGATAAATTCGAATGGAAGTTTGAAGAAGACGGAATAATTGTAAAAGGAGAGTCATTCGATTATGGCATATTGAAAATTGTGCGAAACGGCGAAAATATAACCCTGTATTCAGACGGTTATAGCTTTGTTAAAGACGGTTATGATGTTGATAATCCGAATGAAGAAGACAGTCCGGGTGTAATTACACCTGAAGAAAATAATAAGTTTGACCAGAGACTTGTCGGCGAATGGTGGCAGGGAGATGTGTTGGATTATCTCAAGCAGAGATTTTTTAGATCTGACGGAACTGGTTACGAAATCTATAGCCGTCATGACGAGGATTATGGAGTACAATATTTCTTTTTCACATGGAGTACCCGAAATAATATTTTTTCAATTCAGTATAATGACGAATCAGAGCCAATTGAATGGACATATAATATAGAGGGGTCGAAAGTTATATTTGAAAAAAATGGGACTAGATATGAGTGGAGTAAGATGAATTCTGATGAGGACATGTCTTTCAGTGAAAGCAATAAGCCGTTTGCCAATAACTATATTAGATACAAGGTAACCGGGTATTATTATGAGATATCTAAGGTCGTTTCCGGATGTGAGCATGCCGGACCGGGTTCAAATATGAACGAAAGATTCCTGCACTTTTTTGGCGCTGACGGGAATTTGAATCCTACTGGATTACGTGTATTCTATCACACTCCTTCGTGGGAAGGTATTGATTCAAAATGGTATGAGGGAACTTACATCATGTCATCTTCTTCCGGTGCATGGAAATATTATGCAATGGGTTGGTGTAACGGAAGGGAACTCGATATTTATGAAGGCGGTGTCCTTAAAATTACGACTAATCAGTCCTACACCATATATGATTTTGATGATGATGAAGTCGAACTACATGTGGTAGTAGAAAGGTGACATTATAATTAACGATGATTTTTAATGATTAATCAAATGAAAAAATTCCATCCAACTATAAAGCATCTATCCTTCATATTAATATTGGTGACGGTGCTGTCTTCTTGCAGTAAAACTGAAGAAAGCGAGTTGAACTTCCTTGTCGGAATTTGGTCCGGTGAACGTGTGTATGATAATCCTGTCGGTGGTACAAAATCACAGTATTTGACAATTAGTTTTTATGCTGATTTCACCGGCGAATTAATTTATGAAGGTTCGGTGTCATATTCTACGGCTGCATTTGTTTATAGCATAAATGGTAATCAGATTGTTTGTCGTGGAGCGTATGTAAATTCTGATGGTGATGTGGATGAAAATTACACCCTGATATTAAATTATGATGGGAGATATTTAAGATCCGCATCTGGTCAATTTCAAGATTTTGTGCTTACTAACGGCTATAATCCTTTACCTGACAATGGTGATAATGGCGACTATGGGGAAGGCGACGATGATAACAATGACGATGATAATAATTCTCCTGGTGATGACCCTAAAGATGTTAAATCTTTATTATTAGGCGCATCCATTGGCTGGGATGGCGGAGACCGGTTATTGAGATTTTACGATAATGACAGGATATATTATTTAGAGGAATTGGGTAATACAATCGGGAGCATAGGACATATAAACTTAACTGCCCTCGGGTCTTTTTATGTTAGTAACAATAGAATCTACGCCTCGTATGATGAAGTGGAATGGAGTTATGCCTACGATTTCCCAAATTTATTTCCGGGATGGACTAATGGAAAATCAAAACATACATATTATGACATAGTATATATTGATGAAGAGACACTATATTTAAAGGATGAGAACGGTAAAAGTTTCAAATATTCCAATATGTTATATGATTAAGATATAATTTAGATTTCAATAAGGGGTTCCTTTCCAAGCATTTAAGGCAAGAAAAGGAACCCTTATTTCTTGACATGGGTTTCCTCATGGCACCTTCTGGAAACTCGTCGGCGGCAAATAACCGCACTCCCGGTCATTAGATAAATCATTTGGAAAGAGGTGAGTGATTTGAGAAATATGTGTTATATTATATTTGTGGCTGAGTTAGCTATTATAGCTATTTTTTAACACTAAATCTTACTATCATGTCAACCTCTGATTTTGCGCGTTCCAAGACCAGCTATCGCAAATATTAATCGGTTGCTGCATTATTTTTCAACCATTCGCTACGGATTTTGTCAGGAAGGTGAGTCACCTTGAAATCCGAGAATGACACTTTGAAGCCGTTGCCGTCGGGACAAGCGGCGAACATGCCGATTTTAACCGGATGGTTTGCCTCGACCCATGCGTTGCGCATCATGTGGTATTCCTTGTCATCGAAAGAATAGAAAATCTCCACGGCATCAAGTCGGCGCACAGCTTTAATCCAGATATACTCCACAGGGCGGTCGAGGGCAATGACGCTCCAGTCGGAAGTCTTGTGTGTGACTACAGTGCTCAGATTGTATTTGCCGTCCACAAACTCTATGCCGGTCTTGATATAGTTCTCGCGGTCGAGACGTATCATCATTCCTGCCTGGTCAAATCTCACCTTGTAGTCGCCGGATATTTTAACCTTAGCCTCGAACTCTCCGCCATATTCGGCGTAATAGAACGGAGCATCATCGACAGTGAATCCGTAATGGGATATGCGCCAATAGTCACTGTTGGGAGTGACATCCATTGTCAGTGTGTCACCGCTGATATGCCAGCCGTCAGGCTCATTGAACCAATTCATCTTTTCGAGGGTCTGGGCATACATGGATAGCCCGGACAAAATTGTAAATACTACGAGAGAAAATTTCTTTCCCATTTTATCCTTTTTTGTCATGTTTGTATATAACCATTTGTTTGATTAACTTTGCAAAGTTAACAAGCTAACCACTAACCGGCAATGGTCAGAAATAACCATTTTGCAGAAAGCAGGAAAACGCTCGACAATTTGCTCCGTTCCGAGAACGTGGCAGACAGTTGTGTCTCTTTGTCGGATATTATGGTCAATATGCGTTTCTGGGCGCGTGTCGAGAATGTCCTGATAGTGGTCAGCGATATGGTCGAAAGCAGAAGTCATATCATTGCCGGTGGATTCGCCCGCAATCTTGACATTGGCGACTATCAGCAGGAAAACTCGATCTGGGAAAGCAAGATACTTTCTCTGATGTCGCAGGAAGAACAGGAGGAAAAGTATATCGCCGAACTGCGTTTCTTTCATTATCTGAGGCATCTGCCTAAAAGTAAAAGGGCTGATTATTATCTTATGTCAAAACTGCGGTTCCGTTTCGCAGACGGTGGCATACACGATGTACTGCATCGGATGTACTATATTTTTGACGATAATGGTGAAGACCTGAGATACGCAATCTGCATTTATGGTCCGTTGCCTTTTGATTTCAAGGGGAAGAGTTTTGCAGTTAATTCGGTAAGAGGGATAAAAGAGGAACTGACTGCGTCAGGAAACGATTCAATTCTCAGTCGCAGGGAGCGCCAGATTCTTGCGATGATAGATACAGGGATGAAAAGCGCGGAAATCGCCGGTCAGTTAAACATCAGCATCCACACAGTCAGTCGCCACCGACAGGAAATAATAGGCAAGCTCCAAGTGAAGAATACCCACGAAGCCTGCCGGTTAGCCAAGTCAATAGATCTGTTTTAGACCATTGTTTCTTGCCCTTGTCAGTTCGATTGCCTCTTTACCGGTGACGCTGTCGATGCCTACACGGATTATGCAGACCGTGTTGATGAATCGAGTGATTTCAGCCTCAGGGTCAACGCCGGGGCTATACTTGTCGCTCAACAGTCGCAGTGCAGCGATTTTTTCATCTGTCGATTCCACAAAATGAGCCTTTCCGAATACAATGACGCTGCGGAAATAGGAAGTGAACTCTTCGGGTATCACATCGTCTTTGTCAACTATACACAGCGAACATCGGGGATTTCGCTTTAGCGCATCTATCTTGTGTCCCTGCGCTGCTGAATGCAGGTAAATTACTTTACCGTCATAAACATAGTTGACCGGAACAGCATAGGGATAATCATCATCGCCCGAAACGGCAATTACACAATATTTACCTCGTTGCAATATCCTTTCCACCTCACTATGTGGAAGATATTGCTTGAATCTTCTCATTGTCCGTGCCATCATCCCAATACTTTAAGTCCGATGATTGAAAGAATGAGGGTAGTGATGAAGAAGATGCGCCAGAAAGTCGCCGGCTCGTGGAAGAACACGATGCCGACGATGACTGCTCCCACCGCGCCGATTCCGGTCCAAACGGGATAGACTGTGCCGATCGGCAACCGTTCGGCGGCTTTTGCCATAAGATACATACTCAATGACAGGGCGGCGAGGAATCCGACCCACCACCAGGCAAGCTCATGACCCGTCGTGGTCTTGGTCTTGCCAAGACAAAATGTAAAGCCGACTTCCATGAGCCCGGCTAAGATAAGAATAATCCAGTTCATGACTGACTGTATTTTAGTTATCCTGTTCGAGGGCTGCAAGTAATCGGCTCGTCAATTAAACGGCGAGATTCTCGGCGTCTCCTTCCAAAGGTTTCTGCAAAATTACGTAAAATTACTTAGCGGTCAAAGATTAATATCAATCTTACTTATAGGTCAGAACAAAATATAATCATTATGTCCGACAGTCGGCAGAAACATATTTATAAAATCAGCAGTTTTGAAAACATAACTTTCATTGTTGACACATGGATGGACTACAATGAATTGTTTTTTCAGCACATCGCGGTTGATATAAAGCTTGATTTTGTGTGCATGGTCAAAAACAAGACCCAACGGGCTTACTGCCCCCGGCGAAGAATGTAGATATGACATAAGTTCGGCGGTCGATGCAAACGATAGTCTGGAGCTGTCGACCTGTCCGGCAAAATCGGATAATGAGATTCTCTTGTCTCCCGTAGTCAACAACATATATGGCTGTTTTTGACGGTTGACAAGAAAAAGGGTCTTACACGGTTCAATGCCAAGCGCGTCAGCTATTTCCTGCCCGTCTTCTACGGTGAAGATGGGTTTATGTTGATAACGCATATATCCGATATTCTTTTCAGATAGAAAATCGGCAATCTCCTGAGTTGTGTTCATTATTCGGATTATCTGTATTGCTTGTTGATGAAATCCCTGTCGTTGAAATAGTCTATCCGCATGGCATGACGTACTCTGTCAAGAGTTGCAGCCGCAACCTCGCGTGCTTCCTCACTGCCTTTCTTCAGCATATCGAAGACAGCGGGAATATCCTTTTCAAACTCTTTGCGGCGGTCGCGTATAGGAGCCAGTTCCTCCTGCAATATCGCATCAAGGAGTTTCTTCACTTTCACATCACCGAGTCCGCCTCGCTGATAATGGGCTTTAAGTTCATCAAGACAGGAATAATCGGGCAGATACGCTGCGAAATGTTCAGCACGGCAGAAAGCATCCAGATAGGTGAAGACAGTATTGCCCTCTATTTTTCCGGGATCTGACACGTGCAGATGGTCGGGGTCTGTGTACATTGTCTTTAGCCGCTTGCTTATATCGCTCTCGGAATCCGAAAGATAGATGCAGTTGCCCAGCGACTTGCTCATCTTCGCCTTGCCATCGGTACCGGGCAGACGGAGACAGGCGGCATTGTCGGGAAGGAGTATCTCCGGCTCAACGAGTGTATCGCCATAAGTGTTGTTGAACCGTCGCACTATCTCACGCGCCTGTTCAATCATAGGCTCCTGATCTTCTCCTGCGGGTACGGTAGTGGCATTGAAAGCGGTTATATCCGCTGCCTGACTTATGGGGTATGTGAAGAAGCCGACAGGAATGTTGGCCTCGAAGTTACGCATCTTGATTTCGGTCTTTACCGTCGGGTTGCGCTGGAGACGTGATACCGTCACAAGATTCATGTAATAGAACGACAGTTCACAAAGTTCTGGAATCTGCGACTGGATGAAGATTGTGCTTTTTGCCGGGTCAAGTCCGCACGAGAGATAGTCAAGGGCCACCTCGATGATGTTCTGGCGTACTTTCTCAGGATTGTCGGCATTGTCTGTCAGTGCCTGTGCATCGGCAATCATGATATACACCTTGTCAAACTCCCCTGAATTCTGAAGCTCGACACGGCGTTTCAGAGAACCGACATAGTGTCCGAGGTGAAGACGACCGGTTGGACGGTCGCCGGTAAGTATGATTTTATCCATTATGGGAAATATTTAGTTATTCATTTTATTACGGTATTCCTGCGGCGACATACCTTCCATCCGTTTGAAGAAACGGCACATATAGGAAGGGTCCTTGAAATGGAGCTGTGAGGCTATTGTCTTGTCCGTAAGGTCCGTATTCATAAGATAGTTCTTTATCGCTGCCAATACCTGTCTGTCAATAAGTGCTTTTGGAGATGCGCCCAAGACACTGAAAGTGTTTTTATACAGATATGACGCAGAGATACACAGCTTTTCGGCATAAAAACCGACATCCCTGTAATCGAGGTGGTGCTTTGCCACGAGTTCAAGAAAGTTGGTGACGAGCATACGGGAGCGGTTATCCTCTATGCTTGATACACTGCTATCGACTATACTGAGTTCTGAATTTATGACCATGAGAAGGTTATGGATATTATTCTTCAGAACCTCAAGCTTATAAGAGTCAATCACATTGGTTGTCACCCACGCTACCTGTTGCCACCATGCCCTGAGCTGGAAAAGCTGCTTGTCGTTGAGAGGGAAAACAGGGCATTTGTAGATGAAATTCCATAATCCGCTTGTAGTCACTTTATATATTGGTTCTTCCACAAGGTTGTACGGCACCATAATGACGATACATTTGAATGTCGAGGAAACACGCTCGAAATACACCATATCGTCATAAAACAGGATGCCGAGATACCCTTTCCGGATGGAAAAACGCTGATAGTTGATTTTGCAAGTGGCAAAACCGCTTTCCACAAAGAGGATGGCGCATCCCCTTATCTCAAAACGACGGCCGCAATACTCCTTCATGTCGGAAATATTGAGCGAACATTCTTCCATTGTTCCGGTCGGTTTTGAGTTTTTATCGTCCATCATTTATTTCTTTGGCGCAAAATTAATTAATAAGAATGGAACGAAAGTCCAAATTCACGATAAGTACCTAACACCGCAATAAAATGAACATGGAATTATTTAGTGTCACGAAAAACACCCAACACGGCAATAAAATGTAAACGCCTATCCAAAAGAGCTTTTATAATTTTGCAGACTGAAAAAATAAGGATAAAAACGACAATGGACAAAGCAGAATCACAGGCAATGGATTTAGGGAAGGACAACATCACAAGGTTGTTCTTCAAACTGTTTTTTCCAACTCTTTTCGGCTTGTTGAGCATGGCTGCAGTGACAGCAATCAACGGAGCGTTTGTAGGACACGGAATAGGCAGCGACGGGCTTGGAGCCGTAAATATCACTGTCCCATTATGGATGGTGTTTTCCGGTCTCGGTCTTATGTTCGGAGCCGGATGCTCCGTCGTTTCCTCCTCGATGCTTGCCAGATCCGAACCGGAGAAGGCAAGGTTTCATGTTGCTGTCGCGTTCTCTTTCGCAACATTGATTACGGTATCTGTATCTATACTTGTGATTTTCTTCCCCGCACCAACCGCAAGGTTTTTTGGCGCATCCGACCACTTGTTGCCGCTGGTAAGGGATTACCTCATATTTGTCATGCCATGCTTCGTGTTTCAGATGTGGAGCGCGATAGGTCTGTTTATAATCCGACTTGATGGTGCGCCAAAGATTGCAATGTGGTGTAATATAATTACAGCCATCATGACCTTAGGGGGTGACTGGCTTATGATATATGTGTTCAAGCGTGGACTTTCGGGTGTGGCACTTTCTACGAGCATCGCTATAATTACCGGAGGTATGATTGCGGCAGTATATATACTATTTTACGCGCGGCAACTCAAATTCAAATTGAGACTGATTCTTGAAAACCATATCAAGGATGTTGTTGAAAGCATTGTATATCAGTGCAGAATAGGCTCGTCAAGCCTCCTGGGAGAATTGATGCTTGCCATTCTTGCATTTGTAGGCAACTATGTTTTCATGCGCTATCTCGGCGATAACGGAGTGGGGGCTTTCGGAATCGCCTGTTATTACACGCCTTTCATATTTATGATAGCCAATGCCGTCATACAGTCGGCGCAACCTATAATCAGCTATAACCATTTCGCACATAACCTCGACAGAGTGCATAAAATCAGGCGTATGCTGTTCGCTACGGCTCTCGCCGCAGGCGTTTTCCTGACGCTTGTATTCTTGTCCCTGCCGGATATACTTGTCTACTTTTTTGTAGGGAATAGTGATCCTGCGGCTCCGATTGCCATTGACGGATTCCCGTATTTCGCAGTCGGCATCCTGTTCTTCATATTCAATGTGTGTATCGTCGGATATTTTCAAAGCCTTGAGTTAATGAGGCCTGCCCTTACCTTGATGTTTCTCCGCGGATTCCTGTTGCTTGTCCCGGCTTTTATATTATTACCTGAACTAATGGGCATTTCAGGAATCTGGCTTGCGATGCCCTTATCGGAGGCATTAACATTCATTGTAGGAATCATCTTGTTTTTACAGCATCAAAAATAGTTTGCCAAGTCTTTTAGCTGCAATCACTTATCATTTTATAATATTAATAGAATCCAATTTTAAAGACCTCTATCTTTTGATTCGGGCGCGGTCTCTTCATATTCTCTGCGGTGAGTCATCACTTTTTTCATGTTGGTTTGCGCCCACTCCGTTAGCTGCTGAATCAGCGGAAGGAGGGATTTCCCGACATCCGTAAGGCGGTATTCGACTTTTGGCGGTACTACGGCATATACTTTGCGGTCTATAAAGCCATCTGCCTCCAGCGTGCGCAGTGTGGAGGAAAGCACTCTTGATGACACATCGGGAATCAGACGGCTGAGTTCGTTAAACCTGACAACGCCCTGTTCGCCGATGATAAGTACAGTAAGAAGTGCCCACTTGTTACCAAAACGGGCTATGACGTTTCTGACAGGGCACATCTCTATGATGGAACCCGTTTCCTCTTTCTTTCTCATATATCGGGATACTTACTTTTAATTGCAAAGTTAGTAATTAATTTGAATATACTACCATTGAGCTTCACGGTTATATGCCATGTCAAAAAAGTGAGGCACTGATGAAAATTTTTTCTCCCTGATAATCAGCAAAACCGATAAAAAGGTTACTATGGGGTAAAAATGTAAGTTCTTGACAGGCATTGCATTGTATTGTAACTTTGCAGCCGGAAAAAGATAAAATACGACGATATGGAAAATAAAAAACTAAATCTTGAAGTGATGGACAAGTTCATCCGCTTCATAAACATCGGAGACCTTGACCTCGGTCGGTCCATAATCTCACCGGATGTAGTGTTTTACGCGCCTACCTCTCCCGAACCCATGCACGGTTTTCAAGGCTATACCGCCGTTCTCGACATGATGCGCGACGCCATGCCGGACGTAAGCTGGAAAGCGGAGGAATTTATCGCCGACGATAACAAGGTGATGGTACGCTTCACTATGACCGGCACACAGACCAATCCGTTTATGGGTATGCCGGCATGCGGCAAAAAGGTCTGTGTCACCGCCATGAACATCTATGAGTTCAAGGATGGCAGGATTATCCGTGAGCATGGACTGCCTGACCTGTTCTCGATGCTCATTCAGTTAGGAGTTATCCCTGCACCTCATAATTGACATTAAAGTAAAATCAACAACATATACAATGAAACAGATTCAGACAATCAAAAAAGGCGCGAACTTCAGCGCGGCAAACTTCGGCAACCTCGCCGACATCAAGGATTACGTTCTCCAACTCGGTCCGGAAATCAAGATACTGGGAAAAGTGTTCGGAGGTCAGGCTGTCGGCGCGACTGGCGGGGAGTTCTCATTCCAGGTATTCGCTCCGGGTCAGGAAACCGGATTCCTCCATACCCACAAGAATCATGAGGAACTCTACTTCTTCCTCTCGGGTAAAGGCGAGTTTCAGGTTGACGGCGAGATAATTCCGGTCGAGGAAGGCTCCGTAGTGCGCGTGGCTCCCGCCGGACGCCGCAGCGTACGCAATAACGGCACAGAACCACTTGTGATGCTCTGTGTACAGTATCGCGGCAACACATTCACCGCTGAGGACGCCACCGACGGAAACATTCTCAATGAGCCGGTAAAGTGGTGAACGTAAAAAAGAGATCATGTATCGGAGAATATTCCGATGCTCTCGATTTACTTTTCAGCAACAATATCACAGACGACGTGGTTATCCGTTTTGAATCGGGTGGCTACGTCATCTGTCTTGAAATCAGAAGTGGCAAGACAGAGGTCGTCGTTTATAGGTAGCGGCGCCCTATGACGGTCAGGATTGCACTGCGGGTAAGAAGGTAGCAGATAAATGCGAGCCAAAGCCCGTGGTTGCCGAGCGACGGATAGGCTATGAAGTAGACGGCAAAGAATATTGCCGTGGCACATGCCATTGACATCAGCATGTCGCGCGTGGCTGTTGCGCCTATAAAGATGCCGTCCCAGGTGAATGCGAGAAATCCCGCCACGGGAATGGTGATAATCCAGTAAAGATATTCATGGGCATGAGTGACCACCCGGTTGTCATCGCTCAGAAGTCGTAGGAGAAGGTCCCCTCCGATTGTATAGATTATTGTGAATATTGCCGCCACAAGCAGACCCCAGCGGCATATCTTTTTTACGCTCTCGGCAAGATGGACAGGGTCTTTTGCCCCGATATATTTTCCGGCAAGTGCCTCCCCCGAAAATCCGAAGCCGTCCATGAAAAATGAAAACAGTGTGAAGAATTGCATCAGCAGGGCGTTGACGGCAAGCATTTCCTCGCCTTGGCGGGCGCCGGTACGTGTGAACCAGATGGTCACTGTCACCAGGCAGAGTGTGCGCAGAAATATGTCGCCGTTGATGCGGAAAAAGCGTTTAAGCCCTTTCAGTTCACAAAGCTCACGCAGCGTACACGGGATTATGTCATAGCCGAGAAGTGCTATCGATGCCGCGAGCAGGAATCCTGCCCACTGGGCGAAAAGTGTACCGTAGGCAACACCAGGGATATTGAAGCGGAGGGCGTAGACAAAGGTGCAGCTTACCACTATATTGCAGAGGTTGATGAAGATGGATATCCACATCGTCGCCTTTGAGTTTTGCATACCCAACAGCCATCCGCACATCACGTAGTTGCCGAGCACAGCCGGTGCGCCCCATATAAGAATGAGAAAATATGTGCGGGCGAGTTGCGCAGTCGTGGCATCGACATCCATAAACCAGAGTACGGCATCGCATACCGGATGGCGAAGAGCAATCATTATTGCTCCCGCTATGAATGCCACGAGGAGCGCCTGTTCGAGTATTTTTGACGCGCCTTCCTTGTCGCCCGACCCGTAGCATTGTGCAGTCATGCCGCTTGAACCCATGCGGAGGAATCCGAAAAGCCAATAGAGCATGTTGAACATGGTGCCACCTACGGCAATCGCGCCGATATATGCGGCAGCCCCCATGTGCCCCACGATAGCGACATCCACCAGACCCAGAAGAGGCGTGGTGATATTTGTCACTATCGAAGGGATGGCGAGGTTGAGTATCTCTCTGTTGATTGACGTGTTACGCACGTTGCAAGTAGATTAATAGAACTTTTTTGCCCTGAGGCAGTCCCAGATGAGGTAGATAATCAGGAGCGCATACATCACGCAGCCGAGAATCTGAGTGGTTTCCATCGGTACCGGATTTTCATATTCAAAACCGGCAAAACGAGTCAGCGCGGCAAACACGCCGAATAGTGCGCCACCGGCGATAAGTCCCGACGCGATGAGTGTGCCACGGTCGCGGCGCGCATCGTTGAGAGCCTTGTCGTTGCTGCGGTTGGATACAAACCATGCGATTGCACCGCCCACGAGCATCGGGGTGTTAAGCTGAAGGGGAATGAACATACCGAGGCAGAATGCGAGTGCCGGTACGCCGAGCCAGTTGAGGATGAGTGCGAGTACGGCTCCTACCATATAAAGTATCCAAGGGGTCTCGCCTCCCATCATGAGCGGCTCGATTACCTTTGCCATTGCATTTGCCTGCGGCGCCACGAGCGCGTTTTCGCCCGAAAATCCATATACGTCGTTGAGTACGAGAATCACGCCACCAACAGTCGCCGCTGAAACGAGTGTGCCGAGAAATTTCCAGCTTTCCTGTTTTTTGGGAGTAGAGCCGAGCCAGTAGCCTATTTTGAGGTCGGTGACAAAGCCTCCCGCCATCGATAGTGCCGTACATACCACACCGCCGATTACCATCGCGGCAACGATGCCCGATGTGCCGTTAAGCCCTATCGCCACAAATATCGCTGAGGCGATGATGAGTGTCATCAGGGTCATGCCCGACACGGGGTTTGTGCCGACAATCGCTATGGCGTTAGCGGCGACGGTGGTGAAAAGGAATGCTATCACGGTCACTACAAGCCATGCTACGGCAGCCTGCCATAGTGTGTGGATGACGCCGGTCGCGAAGAAGATAAACACGGCAGCAAGAGCGATGACAATCATGAACACTATATGCTTCATCGATATGTCAGTCTGCCAACGCACTTCCTTGACTCCCGCCTGTTTGCCTTTCAGCTCACGGGCTGCGAGACCGACTGCCTGCGCGATAATCGACCAGGATTTCACGATGCCGATGACGCCTGCCATGGCGATACCGCCGATACCGATCAGTCGGGCATAGTCGCTGAATATGGCGTTGACAGGTAGCGAGGCTATTTCCGCCGAGCCGTATGTACCCATTACCGGGATTATTATCCACCACACGAAAATCGAGCCGGCAAATATCACGAAGGCATACTTTAGACCTACGATGTAACCGAGTCCGAGGAGTGCCGCACCGGTGTTGACGCTAAACACAAGCTTGGTCTTTTCTGCTAATGCCGCGCCCCACTGCGACGCGGTCGAGGTGACATTTTCCGCCCACCATCCGAATGTGGCGAGAAGGTAGTCGTAGATACCGCCTATGAGCGAAGCAATCACGAGTGTACGTGCCTGCGAGCCGCCCTGTTGCTTGTCTTTCTTGCCTTCGCCGCTCACGAGCACCTGGGTCGTGGCTGTTGCTTCCGGGAAAGGATATTTCCCGTGCATGTCTTTTACGAAATACTTGCGGAATGGGATAAAGAAGAGTATTCCAAGTATGCCTCCGAAGAGTGAGCTGAGGAATATCTCGAAGAAATTGACGGTGATGTCGGGGTATTTTGCCTGGAGTATGTAAAGAGCTGGCAGCGTGAAGATAGCTCCTGCTACAATCACTCCGGAGCATGCTCCGATTGACTGTATGATTACATTCTGCCCGAGGGCGTTTTTCTTGTTGAGCGCGCCTGAAAGGCCCACGGCGATGATTGCGATGGGGATGGCGGCTTCAAACACCTGACCTACGCGCAGTCCGAGATATGCGGCTGCCGCACTGAAAATCACTGCAAGTAGGAGTCCCATGGTCACTGAGTAGGGTGTGACTTCGGGATAGTCGTGCGCCGGGTGCATCACGGGATGATACTCTTCGTCGGCGCCAAGCTCTCTGAAGGCGTTTTCGGGAAGTCCGGCAACGCCATTGTCGTCAGTGCCGTCGGCAACATTGGCGTAACGTGCGTCTGAGTTTTGGGGATCTGCCATAATTGTGGGGTTAGTTGTTATGACAAGGGGCGCGCCGGAGCACACCCCTTGATGATTATAATTTGATTGTAGCGATTATTGACGGCCTGATGTCTCCATGCCTTTGGCGATTTTGCCGATAAGACCCTGAAGCACCTTTCCGGGACCGATTTCGATAAACTCGGTGGCTCCGTCGGCTACCATGTTCTGTATGGTCTGTGTCCAGCGAACGGGAGCAGTGAGCTGTGCCACAAGATTTGCCTTGATTTCTGCGGGGTCGGTGTGGGGGAGTGCGTCGACATTCTGATATACGGGACACATAGGGGTGTGGACCGGAGTTTTCTCGATAGCCTCGGCAAGTTCTGCACGTGCGGGCTCCATGCACGGGCTGTGGAATGCGCCGCCGACTTTGAGCTTCAGTGCGCGCTTTGCACCGGCAGCAAGTGCTTTTTCACAAGCTGCGTCGATTGCGGGTTCTTCACCTGAGATTACAATCTGTCCGGGGCAGTTGTAGTTGGCACATACCACTACGCCGTCGACCGATGCGCATATTTCCTCTACAGTTGCGTCGGGAAGCGCGAGCACTGCAGCCATGGTGGATGGCTTAATCTCGCAAGCCTTCTGCATTGCCTGTGCGCGGGCGCTCACAAGGCGCAGACCGTCTTCAAAGGTGAGTGCGCCTGCAGCTACGAGAGCTGAAAATTCGCCGAGAGAGTGACCTGCTGTCATGTCGGGTTTCATCTCGTTTTCAAGTGTCTTGGCAAGTATTACTGAATGAAGAAATATCGCGGGCTGAGTCACCTTGGTCTGGCGAAGGTCTTCGTCGGTTCCTTCAAACATGAGGTCGGTGATACGGAATCCAAGTATTTCATTAGCTTTTTCAAACATGTCGTGAGCCACGGGATTGTTCTCATAGAGATCTTTGCCCATACCTACGAATTGTGCCCCCTGACCGGGGAAAACAAATGCTTTCATAATGTGTAAATAATGGTTGGATGTGTTAAATAAGGCTGCAAAATTAATCATTTTTTTTCAGAATGCCACGTTTTTGTCGCTGATTTCGTAACTTTACACCTTGAATAACTTGCAAATATAGATATTATGATGACTCTTGACCTTATCACTTTGCTTTTTGGCAACCTCGGGTTGTCGGAAGTGTTGATTATCGCTTTTGTCGTGCTCCTGCTGTTTGGTGGAAAGAAAATCCCCGAGCTCATGCGTGGAATCGGAAAGGGTGTCAGCAGTTTCAAGCAGGGCATGAATGACATTCAGGATGAGATAACCAAGCCTGTCGACAGCAAAGCCGATGCCGACAAGGAGTGATGGCGGCTCTTCCGCCGAGATGTCTTTCTGGAGTCACCTCGATGTCATGCGTTCGATGCTTGTTAAGGCGGCTCTTCTGGTAGGTGTGCTCACGGTTGTGCTTTTTGCCGTGATGCCCGACATTTTCGACCGGGTGATTATGGCTCCATGCGACGGCGATTTTGTGCTTTACCGGCTATTTGACCGGATAGGCTCTTTGCATGGCTGGTTGCCCGATTTTTCGGGCGACGGTTTCCATGTCGAGATTGTCAACATAAAGCTTGCATCTCAATTCTTTATACATGTGTCGGTGTCTTTCTGGTGTGCATTAGTGCTGAGTGTGCCGGCGATTATGTATCTGTTGTGGGATTTCGTGAGCCCCGCCCTTTACGCCAATGAGAAAAAAGGCGTGAGATTCGCTTTTTTGTTGGGGAATGTCATGTTTTTTCTCGGGGTCGCCGTGGGATATTTTGTGGTGTTCCCGCTTACATTGCGCTTTCTTGCCGACTATCATGTGAGTGCGATGGTCGCCAACAATATTTCGTTAGACTCTTATATGGATAATTTCCTCATGATTGTGTTAATGATGGGGCTGGTCTTCGAGCTGCCTCTCCTCGCTTGGCTTTTGGGGCGCATGGGGGTGATTACCCTCGACACATTCAGACGTTATCGTCGCCATGCGATAGTGGTTTTGCTTGTCGGGGCGGCTATGATTACGCCCACAGGCGATCCTTTTACGTTGATGGTCGTGTTCCTTCCGATATATTTTTTATGGGAATTTGCGTCATTGCTTGTGCCCGGAAGGAAGAAAATCGTGGAGGTCGAATAAAAATTGATATCCGTTAATATTTATTGTCAACCCAACTCTAACGCGGGTAGCCCCGAAGCGGGCACCCGTGGGAAGCGATACCACCACAACAACGCAACCCTGAAACGGGTTGCATAAATATATGCTGATCAAGCGGCTATGCAACCCACTGCGGGGTTGGACCAAGGAGAGGGAAGCCTGAGCCACGGGTATGCCTCCGGCATTACCCGCGGATAACAGGATGAATCCCCCCTTCGTGGATTTATGGCTCCGGCACCAAAGTCGGTGACATTGAGCGGGAGCTTTCCCGCACCGGGTTTCCTCTAAACCCTAAACCCTCAACCATCAACCCTACTATATAATAATGTGTATTTACGGGCTTTTGAAAATTTCTTGAAAAAAAAGTCTGTGAAAAATTTGGAGGATACGTGAAAAGTGTCTACCTTTGCACTCGCTTTTGAGAAGCACCTGCGGCGAGAGCGCCGGAAAAGGTAAAACAAAAATTTTCACCGAAAAGTTTGCAGGAATGAAAAATTGGTTGTAACTTTGCAACGCTTTTCCTGAAAACGGAGGGGCAGGGCTTCAGAAGCCGAAAGGACATTGAAATAATTGCAATAGACAAGATGAAGTAGTACAAGAGAAAGGGTCATTGACATGACAGTCTCTTCGTCAATTTCTGTTAAGCATCAACCCGACCGGGACACATCATGGATGCACCGTGATGGACAAAAAACAAACTAAGTTTAGATACAAACAACGGAGAGTTTGATCCTGGCTCAGGATGAACGCTAGCGACAGGCCTAACACATGCAAGTCGAGGGGCA
>ENA-OZJX01000074-OZJX01000074.1-human-gut-metagenome-genome-assembly--contig:-NODE-74-length-42100-cov-17.170460_pt1 | contig 42100 bp, 28 predicted proteins | sample MGYA00244177_ERZ653752 | MGnify/ENA primary metagenome ERZ653752 (study PRJEB26926, sample SAMN06165333) | human gut metagenome | biome: ENVO:00009003; feature: ENVO:2100002; material: ENVO:00002003... | reverse complement strand
CTACCCGCGGTTAACTTTATCTTGCCCGTTCCGGGCAAAATCCTTAAGTTAGTGATATTAGGACGAGCCTTTGGCACGTTTACGTAATTAGCTGATTACGGCTTAACATCACAAAACGATGTCCCTCCAATGAGGGCAAAATCATAGTTTTGAATCCATTCCGTAGAGATTTTTACAAAAAATAGCGGTAAGGATTATGCAATCTTGGATTTAATTTGTTAGATTTGTAATCGCAGATTTTTCATAACCTGATTAAGTATATAAAACCACATTGACTTATGGGAACATTATCTATCATTAAAAATGACCCGTGGCTCGAACCGTATGCCGATGCCATCAACGGCAGGCATGAAGATGCCGTGAGAAAAGAGAAAGAACTTATCGCCGCCGACGGGTCATTGAAAGCATTTGCCAATGCCTATAACTATTTCGGGCTACACCGCACCGAGACCGGATGGGTATTCCGCGAATGGGCTCCCAACGCCACCGGCATCACCCTCATAGGCGATTTCTCCGGATGGAAAGAATATCGTAAATATGCACTAAAACCCGTGGGCAACGGAGTATGGGAAATCAAACTTAAGAAAGACGCACTCCACCACGGCGACCTATATAAAATGATAGTAAGCTGGGAAGGCGGTGCGGGAGAACGCATCCCCGCCTACGCCAACCGCGTGGTGCAGGATGAGCAGAGCAAAATATTTTCCGCGCAGGTATGGGCTCCTGAAAAGCCCTACAAGTGGAAGGTGAAACGCTTCTCCCCCGACACACGCCCGCTACTCATATATGAATGTCATATCGGTATGGCACAGGAACGCGAAGGCGTAGGCTCATACACCGAGTTCCGCGAAAACGTGTTGCCACGTATCGCCCAAGACGGATATAACGCCATTCAGATAATGGCAATCCAGGAGCATCCCTACTACGGGTCGTTCGGCTACCATGTGTCGAGTTTCTACGCCCCGTCAAGCCGATTCGGCACACCGGAAGAGCTAAAGGCTCTTATCGACGCCGCCCATGAGGCAGGTATCGCCGTAATCATGGACATCGTACACTCTCACGCCGTTAAAAACGAAGTGGAAGGTCTCGGCAGGCTCGACGGAAGCTACGACCAGTATTTCTACGGCGACGGCAGGCGCGAGCATCCCGCCTGGGATTCTCTCTGCTTCGACTACGGTAAAAACCAAGTGCTTCACTTCCTGCTCTCCAACTGCAAGTACTGGCTCGAGGAGTTCCGGTTTGACGGCTTCCGCTTCGATGGCGTGACCTCGATGCTATATTACAATCATGGACTTGGACAGGCATTCGGCTCTTACGGCGACTATTACAACGGCGGACAGGACACCAATGCCATCACATATCTGACGCTTGCCAACAAGCTCATCCACGAGGTCAACCGCAAGGCTATCACCATCGCCGAGGAGATGAGCGGCATGCCCGGACTTGCCACCCCGATAAAGGCAGGCGGCATAGGATTTGACTACCGCATGGCGATGGGTATCCCCGACTATTGGATAAAGATGCTTAAGGAGAAGAAAGATGAAGACTGGCATCCGACCTCTATATTCTGGGAACTTACCAACCGCCGCGCCGACGAGAAGACCATCAGCTACGTCGAGAGCCACGACCAGGCGCTTGTAGGCGACAAGACGGTGATATTCCGCCTTATCGATGACCAGATGTACTGGCACATGACCAAAGGCGATGACAACGCCGCAGTCAACCGAGGCATAGCCATGCACAAGATGATACGTCTGGTGACACTCGCCACCATCAATGGCGGCTACCTCAACTTCATGGGTAACGAGTTCGGGCATCCCGAATGGATCGACTTCCCGCGCGAGGGTAACGGATGGAGCTATAAATATGCCCGTCGTCAGTGGGACCTTGTCGACCGCAAGGAGCTCCGTTACTGCGAGCTTAACGCGTTTGACAACGCCATGATACATCTTGTAGACGACATCTACGACTTCCAGGCGCTCCCTGTAGTGAAACTCTGGGACAAGGACGACGACCAGGTGCTCGCCTTCATGCGCGGCAACTACGTGTTTGTGTTTAACTGGGCACCGTTCAAGTCTTACAGCGACTATGGATTTCTTGCCCCCGAGGGCGAATACGAGGTGGTATTGTCGAGCGACAATGCCGAATACGGAGGCTTCGGCAACATCGATGAAGGAGTACATCATTTCACGCAGCACGATGAACTATACGCCCCCGACGGCAAAGGCTGGCTGAAACTCTATCTTCCCGCCCGTACCTGCCAGGTGCTCAAAAAACGCTGACACTTTTTCTCAAATACACAAGCCAGTAGGAGGTAAGCACTTATTATATGGTGTTTACCTCCTACTTCGTATTTCCCGATCGTTCCCACCCCCATAATCCGGTAGTTTCTAACACTTAGGTAGCGATTAAACAATGTCATTATGACAAAAAAGTTAAAAACTGAGGTGGCAGGCGTAAAAGTTCGGGAATTTTGTTTTATATTTGTAAATTAAGAATCAGCTTATTACAAATGATTGATGTCAGGACCGCGGCAAAGTATCTGATTCGGCGATATGAACAGGAATCAGGTAGCACAATGGATGAAATGAAGCTTCATAAATTGCTTTACTTTACCCAGAGGGAAAGTTTTGTCCTATTGGGGAAGCCTATGTTTCTTGACAAATTTGAAGCATGGAAATATGGACCGGTCATGCGCTGCCTAAGAAAAGCACACTGGGAAAATCAAGCTCAATCATTTTTACCTGCAGACTCAGAATATATTCAGGTTCTCGAAGACACATTGAGAAGATATGCAGGGATGGATTCATGGACGTTAAGCAACATTTCTCACGGAGAGACCTGTTGGCAAAAAGCCAAAGACAAAGAGATTGGCTCCTTTCCTGTGGAAATCGAGACTTCAGATATAGAATATGATGCTAAAGCCATCAAATACAGGAGATTCATGTGTTCTAAATGAAAATCACCTCGGACCAATTAGTTATTCTGAATTCTTTTCGCGTCACGCGGTTGAACGAAGACGAAACATTGCTCAGGGACATCTGTGCTTTTGAAAATACGAAGAATGAGAATTTAGTAAATTACCTTAGCGGAGATGCATTTGAAGACGATGATAATAATCGGTGTGCCTGCTATGTAATTCGGGATGGTGACAGCGAAATCCTATGCTATTTTTCAATCAAATGTGGGCTTCTCTATTCTGAATTTGAGGAACTGAAGAAATTTGAAAAATTCAAGAATCACAAGATAAAACTGATGGAACTTGAACAAAGGAGTGACGATTCTCAGGTTCAAGAATATATAAAAGAGATTAAGAAGAAGCTCAAGGAAGCGAAAGATGATATCGAAAGGTTATTAGGCAAATTCGACTCAATGCCACCAAACAAGCAAGTTGCCAAATCTTTCCCGTCTGTGGAACTGACCCACTTTTGCGTCAATGAAGCTTATCGGAAGAAATGGCAGACGTATGGTTTCTCCGCAAGAAACAGAATTGGCTCCACTATGTTCTGGCACGTGATTGTTGGTATTATTGAAAAGATAAGAAGTCTCACAGGTTGTGAATATCTTTATCTCTTTGCGGCTGACGCAACTTCTGACCGCCACTTAGTGAATCATTACAAGAATATGATGGGATTACGCGAAGATATGACAATGTCGGCTCTTCAACCAATCTATGACTTCAACTGTACTTTCTTATGCGCAGGCATCGATTCGCTACTCAAGGCACGAGATGAGTTCTATAACGATTTCAATGTTACTGAAGAACTCGTCTGAAAAATATTTTAATTCAGCTGACAGCAGAAAAAAGACACCTGAAAGTGATATTCGCCTTGCGCGGTAAAGAAAGGATGGCCCCAATATACGCTGCCTCTTGTGGATTTGAAAACTTTTACTAAAATTCGGAGTTAACTAATATTATCATAATATTGTTGTATCTTTGTAAACTCAATATTACAGGATGATTGAAAGGATAATAATCATAGACAGTGTTGACCCGGTAAGCTTCTACGGCATAAATAATTGCAACATGCAGCTTATCAGAAATCTTTTTCCGAAACTGCGCATGGCGGCGCGCGGTCAGGTCATAAAAGTGATCGGCGACCCGGAAGAAACCGCAGTGTTTGAGAAAAAGATAAAAGAACTCGAGGCTTATTGTGCCAAATACAATAAGCTTCCCGAGGATGTGATACTCGACGTGATTCACGGCGACACACCCAAAGAGATGAAACAGGACAACGTGGTGATATTCGGCATCAACGGCAAGCCGATAGCAGCCCGTAATCCCAATCAGCAGCTGCTTGTAGACTCGGTGATAAAAAACGACCTTACCTTTGCGCTCGGTCCTGCCGGAACCGGCAAGACCTATGTGGCGATAGCCCTTGCTGTGAGAGCACTGAAAAATCGCGAGGTAAGAAAAATCATACTCTCGCGCCCCGCCGTCGAGGCAGGCGAAAAGCTCGGATTTCTCCCCGGCGACATGAAGGACAAAATCGACCCGTATCTGCAGCCGCTCTACGACGCGCTTGAAGACATGATACCCGCCGTCAAGCTGAAGGAGTATATGGAGACCAATGTAATCCAGATTGCCCCGCTCGCCTTCATGCGAGGCAGAACGCTTAACGATGCCATAATCGTGCTTGACGAGGCACAAAATACCACCACCCACCAGATAAAGATGTTTCTCACGCGCCTGGGCATGAACGCCAAGATGATTATCACCGGCGACGTGACCCAGATTGACCTGCCTCGCAGCGTGACTTCCGGGCTGGTTCAGGCATTGCGGGTGCTGAAAGGCGTACCCGGCATAGGCATGGTGGAATTCGGCAAGAAGGATATTGTGCGACATCAACTTGTGCAGCGCATAGTCGACGCCTATCAGAAATGGGACGATTTCAAGAAGGAACATCCCGAAGAGGCGGCCGCCGACATCAAGGCGACACTCGACGAAGCGGAAAAAGAGTAACCCCGTCAACCGACATTAATTCAAAACAATAATAATCAATCATAATTACAACAATGGCTAAAACTCTCACCCACACAGATTTCAACTTTCCGGGACAGAAAAGCGTGTACCACGGAAAAGTTCGTGACGTCTACGACATCAATGATGACCTCATGGTGATGGTCGCAACCGACCGCATCTCGGCATTTGACGTTATCCTCCCCAAGGGTATCCCTTACAAGGGACAGGTGCTCAACCAGATTGCGGCAAAATTTCTTGATGCGACTGCCGACATCGTACCCAACTGGAAACTTGCCACTCCGGACCCGATGGTGACCGTAGGTCTGAAATGTGAAGGCTTCCGCGTGGAGATGATCATCCGCGGCTATCTTACCGGAAGCGCATGGCGCGACTATAAGGCAGGAATGCGCGAACTGTGCGGCATCAAGCTTCCCGACGGCATGAAGGAAAACGAGCGTTTCCCCGAACCCATCATCACCCCGACGACAAAGGCAGAGGCAGGTCACGACGAGAATATCTCGCGTGAGGAGATAATAGCACAGGGCATAGTAAGCAAGGAAGATTACGAGACCATGGAGCGTTACACCCGTGCGCTGTTCAAGCGCGGCACAGAAATCGCCGCCGAGAAGGGTCTTATACTTGTCGACACAAAATATGAGTTCGGCAAGCGTGACGGAAAAGTATATCTCATCGACGAAATCCACACTCCCGACTCTTCACGCTATTTCTACGCCGACGGCTACGAGGAGCGTTTCGCCAAGGGAGAGCCGCAGAAGCAGCTTTCAAAAGAGTTTGTGCGCCAGTGGCTTATCGAACATGATTTCATGGGCAAGGAGGGACAGACAGTGCCCGAAATGACCGATGAATACTGCGACTCTGTAAGCGATCGCTACATCGAGCTTTACGAGCATATCACCGGAGAGCCGTTTGTCAAGACCGACGACACCGACCTTGACACACGTATCAAGAAAAACGTGGAGGCTTATCTTGCCACACGCAACTGACAGCCGATGGAGGTAAAAGCAGAGAAGATAAACCCCTACGACGACAAGCGGAGCAAGACGGAGCAGGTGAGGGAGATGTTTGACTCAATCGCCCCAGCCTACGACTTCATGAACCGCATGATGACTTTCGGCATCGACAAGCTATGGCGCCGCAAGGCGGTGAGGATGCTCCGCCGCTATCCTCACCAGCACATACTTGATGTGGCGACAGGCACCGGCGACCTCGCGCTGCTGCTTCACCGCAAACTGCGTCCGGGACGTCTCACAGGCATTGACCTGAGCGAAGGCATGATCGGCATCGCCCAACAAAAGGCGGATGCCGCCGGAGCAGGCGACTCCGTGAGATTCATGACCGGCGACTGCCTTGACCTGCCGTTTGCGCCGGAAGTGTTTGACTGCATCACAGTGGCATACGGGGTGCGCAACTTCGAGCATCTTGACGCCGGCTACCGTGAAATGTACCGTGTGCTTCAGCGCGGGGGTGTGTTGTGTGTCATAGAGCTGTCAGTGCCTCCATCACCGATTGTCAGACCCTTGTACAACCTATACACGCGCCATGTGATACCGCTCGTAGGAAGAGCGGTGTCACATGATGTGCGCGCCTACAGCTACCTCCCGGAAAGCATCGCTGCCGTCCCACAGGGCGACGACATGTTGCGGCTGATGCGCGACGCTGGATTCAGTGACTGCCGCTTCCGGCGCCTCACCTTCGGCACATGCACCATATATCTGGGAGTCAAAAAGTAGCACTACTTTTTTTCAAGATTCAATCATTATTGGTAAAGATAAAGGCTATGTCATTCAATCACCCGCTAAAATCCGCATTATTTGCGCTTCTTATGTCAGTGGCGACGACGGGCACCGTCTCCGCTCAGCAACATGTCACACCTGACACATCGCTGCTCGACTACATCAACCACAACGATCCCGACCTCACCGAAGAGGAAATCGCTGAAGAAATCGCCAGCGACCCGTTTTCAGCCTTTATCACCGATACTATCCAAAATAGCGAGGCTGAACCTGAACCTCTGCGACTAATCGCACCCTCGGAGCTGCCGTCGATAGCGTTTCTGCCGGTAGTGTTTGACCGTATCGACTATGTTGACAGCCTTGACTTCACCAACCCCGAGCCATTGTTAGAAGACAGTGCATTCAACTGGATAAAGATTGAAGCCGAACGTGCGCGCCGTTACCGCGACCTCAAGCAGAACTATATGATTCACAATCCGGCAGCTGTGCGTTACAATATCAACACCCTTCCCTCTCCCCCGAAGAAATATGTGGCGACAGTCGACCCTCAGCAGTCGGTAATCACGATCAAGGAAGAAATCGTCACATCGCCTGTCCAGGCGCCGATAGTGTCGGAAGCGACACAGCTTGAAGTGACACGACGCAACTGGCTTCACGATTTCAGCGCCAGCCTCCAGTTCTCCCAGGCATACATAAGCCCCAACTGGTATCAGGGCGGCAACAACAATGTCAACATGATCGGCAATGTGAGATGGAACGTGAAACTGAACAACAAGTTCCATCCCAACCTCATAGCCGAGGCAACCACCCAATATAAGCTTGCGATAGCCAGTGCGCCGCAAGACGAGGTACACAACTACACCATAAGCGAAGACCTTTTCCAGTTTAACGGCACACTCGGATTGAAGGCGTTCAACAACTGGTATTACTCCCTCAACGGCATGTTCAAGACACAGTTCCTGAACAGCTATCCGCCCAACTCCAACGACATGAAGGCGGCATTCCTCTCTCCCGGAGAGCTTAACCTCGGTGTCGGTATGACCTACAACTACACCAACCCGAAAAAGAAATTCAAGGTCGAGGTGTCAATCGCGCCCCTCTCATACAACTTGAAAATGTCGACCAGTGACCGTATTCCGGTAACCAACTTCGGTATCAGCGAAGGGCGACATTCGGTAAGCGAAGTCGGTAGCAACGCTGAGGTAAAGGTGGCGTGGGACATCGTGTGGAACATCTCCTATCTGTCACGCCTTTTCGTGTTCACCGACTACGACTACGTTCAGGGCGACTGGGAAAATACCATCAACTTCTCAATCAACCGCTATCTTTCCACACAGCTCTATGTACACCTCCGCTACGACTCCAGCCAACCGTCGGTCGAAGGGTCGCGCTGGCATAAATGGCAGCTGAAAGAGATATTGAGTTTCGGTCTGCAATACCAGTTTAAAACCATCTGATAGTCCTACACTTATATACTCCTCACATGCGTTATCTCCTCACACTGCTCCTTACGGGGCTATATGCGGCAGCCATGTACGCCGCAACTCCGCTATCCATACGCGATTATGACCGTGATGCCGTAAAAGCACGTCTCGACGCGACACCGCTTCACTCGATAGAGGGTATCTGGCAATTTACAACCGACGGAGCGACGATAGTAATCGAGCGCGACACTGACAGGGGCGAACGTCCGACATCCGACACCCCTATGCGCTACCGCATGGTCATCATGCGCTCCCCGGTAAGGTCGGTGCTTCCCGGGACAGTGATGGGCTATCTATCGCCTACGGCAAAACGCGGCAGCTACTCAGCCACAATCTTTACTGACAGCGATGGCGGAAGCCGCCTGCTGAAGCCGAAGAAATTCACGCTTACACTCACCGACGACAGTCATCTTGGCTTTCATAAACACGGATTGAAAATCAAGGTGAGATTCTGGAGACTGCTGCCATATATCTCGCGTCTCGGAATCTCGACACGCGATGACAGCCCGCGCGACCTTGACGGGTGCATAAGGATATACCCCTTGCCCGTGACAGGACCGGTCGAACCTATATACCTTTAATATAATACCTGCTATATCATGCGACTTCTCATCATGTTTTTCATATTGGCGGCAGGATATTTCCATGCCTGCGCCGACACCAAGACCACGCGTCATAACCTCAAGGCGGCAAGACACGCCACGGTGTCGGCAGATGCCTCCAAACTCACACCGGCAACCGACAGCCTTACCATTAGCGGATATGACAAGCCGCTCCGCTCCGGACAGGAAACCTTGTTTGTCACCAACCACAGCCGTCGGGAAATCAGCCTCGTGAGCGTAACGATAACCTATACGTCGGTCAACGGGGAGATGCTGCATCAGCGCAGCATCAACATTCCGTGCGCGATTCCCGCGGGAGAGACGCGTCAGCTGTCGTTCCGGTCGTGGGACAAGCAGCAGGCATACTATCATCACACCACACGCGTAATTCCCCGTTCACCCAAGGCAATACCCTATCGCGCTGAAATCAGTGTCAATGGCGCGATATTCCGCGACTGACCGCCAAGTAAAGCAAAACAACCCATCGCGGCATTTGAAAAATGCAAAAAACAATCGCGTAGCAGTAGGGGCGCCTGGAAGGGCAATGTCACTAACTTAAGCGCAAGTGCCATAAATCCCCGCAAGGGGATTCATCTTGTTAACCGCGGGTAATGCCGAAGGCATACCCGTGGCTCAAGCACCTCTCTCCTTGGCTCAACCCCGAAGTGGGTTGCATAGGCATCTGATTAGCATATATTTATACAACCCTTTTCAGGGTTGTATATTGTGGTAGGGCTTGCTTTCCACGGGTGCCCCATTCGGGGCTACCCGCGGTTAACGACATCTTGCCCATTCCGGGCAAAATACTTAAGTTAGTGACACTGCCTGGAAGGGCGACCGCCACACGCCATGAATGCTTTCTTGTCGACACTCGGGGCGCCTTCCAGCCGCCCCTACTGCTACACGCTACAATCTGAAAACTGACGCCTTGCATCTCTTTAACTTTATTTAACACGAGGCGCGGAATAGTTATTGTACTCCTTACAATAAGGCATTTAGGGATATTGTAATAGCTACGATAACTATCGCTACACAAAAACAATGCTTTATAACATATAAAATAGTATTGTTTTTACAGAAAGCATCGCTATATTTGCATTATCAAAAACACTTTTACAAAACGCCGTGCAAAACAATCTATCCTATCCGCCCCTGGCGAACAATCATATTTCGGTTGACTGCGTGGTCATCGGATTTGATGGCGAGCAACTTAAATTGTTGCTCGTCAACCGCCATGGCGTAGAAGACGGCAAGGCTTACCACGACATGAAACTGCCGGGCAGCCTTATCTATCAGGATGAGGACCTTGACCAGGCGGCAAAAAGAGTGTTGATGGAGCTTACGGGTCTTAAATCGGTCAATCTTATGCAATTCAAGGCATTCGGCTCAAAAGACCGCACACGTGACCCGCGCGACGTGCATTGGCTTGAACGCGCACAGAAAGCCCATGTGGAGCGTATCGTGACAATCGCCTACCTCGCGCTTGTGAAAATCGACAAGGCGCTTGACAAGTCGCTCGACGAGCATCAGTCAACTTGGGTGTCACTCCCCGATGTGCCCGACCTCGCCTTCGACCACAACCTTATAGTAAAAGAGGCTATAGAATATATACGGAGGGTAATCGACGTTAATCCTGCCGTCTTGTTTGACCTGTTACAGAGGAAATTCACCGCCACGCAGCTGCGCACACTCTACGAGGTGATTTACGACCGCGAGATAGATGTCAGAAACTTCCATAAGAAAATCGCGATGATGGACTATGTGATACCTCTCGAAGAGCGAGAGACCGGTGTGGCTCACCGCGCGGCGAGATATTACAAGTTTGACCGCAAGACTTACAACCAACACAGAAGATAATAAATTAACCATAAAGTAATTTAACGCAATGTATCTATTAGGTTACGACATAGGCAGTTCGTCGGTAAAAGCGAGTCTCGTCAACGCAGAGACCGGCAAGTGTGTATCGACCGCATTCTATCCGAAGGTTGAAGCGGAGATAATCTCCCACAAACAGGGCTGGGCAGAGCAGCGTCCCGACCAGTGGTGGGGTCATCTCAAGCAGTCTACCGAAGCGATTCTAAAAGAATCGGGCATCAATCCGAAAGACATCAAGGCTATCGGCATCTCCTACCAGATGCACGGACTCGTATGTATCGACAAAGACCGCAATGTGCTTCGTCCCGCAATCATCTGGTGTGACTCGCGCGGTGTACCGTATGGAGAAAAAGCGTTCAAGGAGATAGGCGAAGAACAGTGCCTGAGCCACATCCTTAACTCTCCCGGCAATTTCACCGCCACCAAACTCGCATGGGTAAAGGAGCATGAACCGGAACTCTTTGAAAAAATCGACAAGATACTTCTTCCCGGCGACTACATCGCCATGAGGCTTACCGACCGTGTGTGCACGACCATTTCCGGTCTTTCCGAGGCTATGCTCTGGGATTTCAAGACCGGCGACGTAGCCGACTTCCTTCTCGAGTATCTCGGTTTCAGCCGCGACATCATCCCTGAAATCGTGCCCACATTTGCCGTGCAAGGCTACGTGACCGCCGCAGCGGCAGCCGACCTCGGTCTTGCCGAAGGCATCCCCGTGACTTACCGTGCAGGCGACCAGCCCAACAACGCGCTTTCGCTCAATGTATTCAACCCCGGCGAGATTGCCTCTACCGCAGGCACTTCGGGTGTGGTCTACGGTGTAAACGGAGAGGTGAACTATGACACCAAGTCGCGCGTCAACACATTCGCCCACGTTAACCACACTCCCGGTCAGACACGCCTCGGCATCATGGCATGTATCAGCGGAACGGGCATCCTCAACTCATGGATGAAGCGCAACGTCGCTCCCGAAGGCATTAGCTACGCCGAGATGAACGATCTTGCCGCCAAGGCTCCTATAGGCAGCGAGGGAGTGTCGATACTTCCCTTCGGCAACGGAGCGGAGCGTGTGCTTCAGAACCGCGAAATCGGAAGCTCGATTCACGGGGTCAACTTTATCCGTCACGGGAAACACCATCTGGTACGCGCCGCCCAGGAAGGCATCGTGTTCTCGTTCCAGTACGGCATCGAAATCATGGAAGGCCTCGGCATGGATGTCAAGAAAATCCACGCCGGTCACGCCAACATGTTCCTCAGCCCGCTTTTCCGCGAGACTCTCGCCGGCATCAGCGGAGCGACCATCGAACTGTATGACACCGACGGCTCTGTAGGCGCGGCAAAAGGCGCAGGTATCGGAGCAGGCATCTATGCCGACAACAACGAGGCGTTTGCCACCCTCGACCGCATCGAGGTAATCGAGCCGGTAGCCGCCGACCGTCAGGCATACGTGGATGCCTATAATCTATGGAAAGAGCGTCTCGAAATGTATCTCCGCTGATTCCATCCCATAAAGCAACAACTAAAACAACTATATTAACCAAACTTTAAAAACAAATAAGCAATGGCAACAAAAGAGTATTTTCCCGGTATCGGCAAAATCAAGTTTGAAGGCAAGGACAGCAAGAATCCTATGGCATTCCACTACTATGATCCTGAAAAGGTAGTTCTTGGAAAGAAGATGAAAGACTGGTTGAAATTCGCTATGGCATGGTGGCACACACTTTGCGCAGAGGGCGGCGACCAGTTTGGCGGAACAACCAAGAAATTCCCCTGGAACGAAGGTACCGACGCTGTGACTATCGCAAAGCAGAAGGCTGACGCAGGCTTCGAGTTCATGCAGAAGATGGGAATCGAATATTTCTGCTTCCATGATATCGACCTCGTGAGCGAAGGCAACTCTGTAGAGGAATATGAGCACAACCTCAAGGAAATCGTTGACTACCTGAAGGTGAAGATGGCTGAGACAGGCATCAAGAACCTCTGGGGAACTGCCAACGTATTCGGTCACGCACGTTATATGAACGGTGCTGCAACCAACCCCGACTTTGACGTAGTGGCTCGCGCTGCCGTTCAGATCAAGAACGCTATCGACGCAACAATCGCTCTCGGCGGTACCAACTATGTATTCTGGGGCGGCCGTGAAGGTTACATGTCACTTCTCAACACCGACCAGAAGCGTGAGAAAGAGCATCTCGCAACCATGCTCCGTCTTGCCCGCGACTATGCCCGTTCAAAAGGCTTCACCGGCACATTCCTCATCGAACCGAAGCCCATGGAACCCTCAAAGCACCAATACGATGTTGACACCGAGACTGTAATCGGCTTCCTCAAGGCTCACGACCTCGACAAGGACTTCAAGGTAAACATCGAGGTGAACCACGCAACTCTTGCAGGTCACACATTCGAGCACGAACTCGCAGTGGCAGTAGACAACCACATGCTCGGCTCTATCGACGCCAACCGCGGTGACTATCAGAACGGCTGGGATACCGACCAGTTCCCCGTTGACAACTACGAGCTCACCCAGGCTATGATGCAGATTATCCGCAACGGCGGTCTCGGCAACGGTGGTACCAACTTCGACGCCAAGACCCGTCGTAACTCAACTGACCTTGAGGATATCTTCATCGCCCACATCTCAGGTATGGATGCTATGGCTCGCGCCCTTGAAAACGCAGCCGCTATCCTTGAGGAGTCACCCTACAAGAAGATGCTCGCTGACCGCTACGCATCATTTGACGGCGGCAAGGGCAAGGAATTCGAGAACGGGGCCCTCACCCTCGAGCAGGTATATGAGTATGGCAAAGCCAACGGCGAGCCCAAGCAGACCAGCGGCAAGCAGGAGCTTTACGAGGCAATCGTAGCACTTTACAGCTGCTAAACCATAGCCTTGTGGCTACTTAGTTAACCGATTTTTCACACTATGACGAAGCCCCGCAGAGGGCTTTGTCATAGTGTCGTATTATCACATTACCCAAAAATATCATGAATATGGAATATCCTGAAAAAGGAAGCAAAGCCTATCTCTTTTCGATTGTGCTTGTCGCCGTGCTCGGCGGTCTGCTGTTCGGATACGACACAGCTGTGATATCAGGCGCCGAGAAAGGGCTTCAGGCATTTTTCTTAGGAGCAAAAGACTTTGTCTATACCGATGTCATTCACGGCATCACCTCATCGAGCGCGTTGCTCGGCTGTATCATAGGTAGTGCGCTCTCGGGCATCTGCGCTACGAAATTAGGCCGTAAGAAGTCGCTTATCCTCGCCGGTATCTTCTTCTTCCTGTCGGCGCTCGGCTCCTACTATCCCGAATTTCTGTTTTTCGAGAAGGGTAAACCCACGATGAGCCTTCTCTACATGTTTAACTTCTACCGTGTGCTCGGTGGTATAGGCGTGGGTCTCGCCTCTGCAATATGCCCGATGTATATCGCCGAGGTTGCACCTTCTGATATCCGAGGCACCCTCGTGTCATGGAACCAGTTTGCCATCATCTTCGGTCAGCTCGTGGTGTATTTCGTCAACTTCCTCATCCTCGGCGACCACACCAATCCTATCATCGAGAAGACGGCTGAAAACATCTACATCGTGGTTTCAGGCTCCGATGCATGGACCATCATGACAGGTTGGCGCTACATGTTTGGCAGCGAGGCATTCGTCGCCGGCGCGTTCACGCTCCTCGTATGCCTTGTGCCCGAGTCGCCCCGTTATCTTGCCCTTGTCGGCAAAGACGAGACCGCTCTCAGTGTGCTTGCGCGTATCAACGGTATAAAGAAAGCGCGTGAAATCCTCAACGAAATCAAGTCGACAGTCGATGTCAAGAGCGAACGTCTCTTCTCGTTCGGCGTCATGGTTATATTCGTCGGTATCATGCTTTCTGTGTTCCAGCAGGCTGTCGGTATCAACGCAGTGCTCTACTATGCTCCGCGCATATTCGAGTCGATGAACATGGGCAACCCGATGGTACAGACCATCATCATGGGCATTGTCAACATCAGCTTCACCCTTGTCGCTATCTTCACCGTCGAGAAGCTCGGCCGCAAGCCGCTCCTCATCTGGGGTTCAATCGGCATGGCTGTCGGAGCGTTCGGTGTGGCAATATCCAATCTCGTTGACGGCGTAGCTCCGATTATCCCGGTAGTCAGCATCATGGTTTACTCGGCATCGTTCATGTTCTCATGGGGTCCGATATGCTGGGTGCTCATCTCCGAAATCTTCCCCAACACCATCCGTGGTGCTGCAGTAGCTATCGCAGTGGCATTCCAGTGGATATTCAACTTCATCGTATCGAGCACATTCGTGCCGATGTATAACATGGAGTTGGGTGGCATGGGCGACCGTTTCGGTCACATGTTTGCCTACGCGCTCTACGGCGTAATCTGCGTCATCGCGGCAATATTCGTCTACAAGCTCGTGCCTGAGACCAAGGGCAAGACCCTGGAGGATATGACCGCCCTCTGGCGCAACCGCAACAAGAAGTAACATCATCACTCATCCAATAAAAAGAGGGTGCATCGATTCGGATGCACCCTCTTTTATTTTCCTTCCGTGGCTGGCGCGCTTCCTCGCATCGCGGGCGCCCTCTCAGGCAATGTCACTAACTTAAGGATTTTGCCCGGAACGGGCAAGATAGAGTTAACCGCGGGTAGCCCCGAATGGGGCACCCGTGGAATGTAAGCCCCGCCACACAATACAACCCTGAAACGGGTTGCATAAATATATGCTAATCAGACGTCTATGCAACCCGCTCTCGGGGTTGAGTCAAGGAGAGAGGTGCCTGAGCCACGGGTATGCCTTCGGCATTACCCGCGGTTAACGAGATGAATCCCCTTGCGGGGATTTTTGGCTCTTGCAACTTAAGTTAGTGACATTGCCCTCCCGGACGCCCCTACAGCTACGCGATGACGACTGAAAACTGACAGCTCTTTTCCCGCAGGGAAAAATCCAAATTTCCGGGCGGTTGAGCGAAGTGACCACGGCTATAAAGATTTTATCCCTCCAGGAAACAGATTGCGTCTCTCGGAGGGATAAAATCTTTAGGTTGCATGGCGGGGGAGCTTCCACTCGTTACTACTGCCACACTGTTTATTTCACCAGAATCTTCTTTACTATCTTGCCTTGACGGACGATATAGAATCCGCCGGAGAGATTTTCAACAGAGGTTGCAACCTGCATACCGTTAAGACTGTAGACCTCGTATGGTATCTGATAGTCAATTTCTCCTGCAGTATTGTTGTCAGATAAGATGTCGGTTATGCCTGACACATCGCCCGTGTCGCTTATCTCAAATTTGGCGACAGGACCGTTGGCATACAGCGACAGGATGGTGATAGTGCTGGTTTTGCCCTCTGGAGCTGTCTCATCGGCAGATACTCTGACTTTGGCACCTTCATTCTTATTTGCCGTAAGCGTTATAAGACCATTTTCATCAACCGTTGCCACCTCAGGATTTGAGCTGCGGAAGAAAAGCCAGGGCAATGTAACGGTAACACCGGAGAATGAAGCATTGATTTGATATGCAACTCCATGCTCCCCTTCGACTGTCTCGACATCAAATTCGATGTCGTCAGGCACTTCCATCACCTTGAAATTGCTGAATTTATTCCAGCAGGTCTTGCTTCCTGAATACAAAGAAAGCGCCTCACTGCTCTGCACATGCAGAGTGCCGGTGTAATTACTAAACGTATTGTCGAAAGCCGCAGGAGCTGTCGGCGCGGTGATATACACGTCTGTTAACGGACATGTGTCAAAAGCCATTTCACCGATGCTCTGTATATGTGCGCCCATTATGACCGACTTGATGCCGGAGCATCCGGCAAATGCCGATGCTCCGACTGTCTCGACCGAAGGCGGAATAATCACGCGGGAAAGCGAGGTGCAGTTACTGAAAGCGTTGTCGCCTATCTTCTTGACATTGGTGCCGAGTCGCAGTTTGGTCAACAGGGGTGCATTCTTAAATACCCCGGCAGGAATTTCCGTGACATCATTACCGATAATGAGAGTGCCAAGATTGTCATAAGGAATGTCGAATTCATCGCCAACCGGACGGTTATAATAAATCTTGGTCAGCGACTCTGTGAATGTAAAATTCGGAATCTCCACCGGCGAATCGCTGTAAGTAAATATTACATTTTTCAGATTCGGGCAATCCAACGAAAATTCACCTAATCTCATGATATTTCCGGGGACCACCACCGTATCGATATGCTTGTAACCCTTGAAGGCGTTGAATCCAACACTTTTTATGTCAGAAGGCAACACTAATCGTGATTCTATTTTTTCGCCATTGAGGTATAAGAAGGCGCCATAAGAAAGCGGGTTGGTGTCAAAACTTGAAAAATTAATCCGGCACCAAGCCGACAAATCGGAGATGTCGACACGTTCTATATTTTTAGCGTCACAAAATGCATTATTTCTGATTGCCGTAACCGTGGGAGGGATAGTGACGGAAGTCAATCCGTCGCAGTCAAAAAAAGCATTCTCCCCAATCTTTGTGACCGACGTAAGGTCAATCGAAGTCAATCCGTCGCAAAAAGCAAAAGCATTTTCACCGATAGTTTTCACTGAAGCGGGAACAGTATAATCACCCGTAAAGTTATAGGGCATTAACAATATCGACTCTTTGTTCTGACCGAAAATCCAACCATCTTCTATAATCGAAGTTTCCGGATCATATCCTACATATCCCATACAATCATAGTACGTCGGCTCCCTGAATGGATTTTTCATAGTCGTAGGATATGCACCTTTCCTTATGCTGCAATCTTCAAAAGCACCCTCCGTAATTCCCGAAACCGAAGGGTAAAGCATTACTGTGTGCAGATTAGGGCAATTCCGGAAAGCCGCGTCGCCGACTGATGTTACATTCGTCATGGTAACGCTGCTAAACCGGCAGCGGCTAAATGCCTCGTCACCGATGGTCTTCACATTATCCGGAACCACATATTCCCCGGCAAGGGTGTATGGCGCAAACAATATCGACTCTTTGTCCGGTCCATAAATCCAGCCATCCTCAAGAATGACACCTCTCGGATTGTATCTCACGGTAACACCGAATCTAAACGGGCTTACTTTAAGAGTGCTTGGAAATGCCGACTTAATCAGATTGTGGCAAAATTGAAATGCCTGCAGCCCCACTTCTTCTATCGAGGGAGGAAGCACTATGGAGGTCAGGCTTTCACAACAGCCGAAAGCGCGGTCGCCGAGTGTGACCACCTTTGGCATATAGACTGAACCTAAATCCAGGCAGTAGAAAAAAGCTTCTTCGCCGATTGAAGTGACACCGGGCATAGACACCGTGGCAAGTTTATCGCAGTTCGCAAATGCCTCACGACCTATTTCGGTGACGCTTTCAGGCAAAATTATGGTTTCCAGTGCGGCGCAGTCAAAAAAGGTCTCACTGTTGATTGTCTTAATTTTTTCAGGGATAACAATGTCTTTCAGTGAAACACAACCATCGAAACACTCGGCTTCTATTGTTTCAAGCGTGGAAGGCAGAGTTATACTACGCAGTCCGTAGCAGCAGTCGAAACATTTTTCTCCCAATGACGTGACCCCTTCTGGAATCACGATGGAGCGCAGGTCTTCGCAAATATGGAAAGCAAGTTTGCCGATTTTGGTGATACTTTCCGGCAATACGATGCTCTTCATCTTTCTTTCACCCGAGAAAGCTTCATCGCCTATTGCAGTGACATCATACTCCTTACCTTCATAGCTCACCTTTGCAGGCACGACTACATCCCTGCCCGCCTGGCTTCCACTATAGTGTAGTTGCTTGTAGGTGACCTCAACCTCGGTGTCGGAGAGGTAACGATAATAAAGACCGTCTACCATAAAATCGTAGGCGATTGACGGGAGTGCCATTAACACTCCTAAAATTGTGAGTAAAAATTTTTTCATTCCTATTGCAAGTTAGTTTTTAACAAGTAAAAAGGTTTATTTCACAAATATATGTATCTTTTCTCGTTTTGTCAAGTAGTCGACCGATTTCAGTTTTCAGATTTCGGCAGTCAGAGATACAAATGGACACAGAACCCAAGAGACAAGAATCCTTTGTAGTTTACCCGGCAGCAACGCTGCACCATGGTGCAGCCCCTTCATACAGTGAAAATATCGCGTAGCCGGGGATGTTGCAAAACCGCAAAGATGTAGGGACGTGCCAAAGGCACGTTTACTTAATACTCTGATTACCAACCTACATCGCAAAGTGATATCCCTACATTGAGGGCAAAATCATAGCTTAGCAACATCCCGTAGCGAGGTAGATGATTCCTACGGAAACATCTGACTTTGCATCTATTTCCGAGGGTTTCGCTTCGCTCAACGCCCCGGCTAAATTCAGATGATGCCCTGCGGGCAACAATTCCTCTTCCAATCATTTCTCTCAAAGAAAATTCCCAAAATTTCCGGCAAAAAGCTTGCAATCCGGCATCGCAATCGCTATATTTGTGAAAAACCACTCATCTCATCATGAAAACGCCTCTCTCACGGATCGCCTTTACATTGGGCAATATCATAATAGACCATATCGCCGATGAATTTGGTCTCAATAGCCATGTTGTCATACCTCTATGATTCAAATAGAATATTGTTTCGGTATGAAATGTATTAATGCGTTACTTTATCAGCTATATTGGTGGCAGGTTGATGTTTGGGGTAAACGAGACGTGATTGATTGGGTAATTACAATCATATCTATCCATTCCATAGTATTCTTTACTGCATTAAGTATATTTTTAGAGAAATATGGATATGTGAGGAAACTTGGCTGGGAAACATCGAGTATCTTAACCTCTTTAGTTGCTCTGATAGTTCTAACCGTTATTGGTGTTTATCTAATTAAGAAACACCGTTACCGAAAAATATTTACAAATCATGAAGCCTATGACACTTCATGGGCAAGATCTATTTTCCGATTATATATAATATCGTATGTATTCTTCTTATCTTTATGGTGGATAATCCCGACATCTATGGCTAAATTATAATTCAAAGACTTAATTTTTGCTATGAATATGAACAGGAAACAAAAAATAAGACTCACCAAATATGGCGTATGGATATTGGCAAGTCCGGCAATTTCGGGTACGCTATTTTTCATATGGTTTATTTTGACGGCAATATTAAATTGGGGTGGAGATTTTGATCGATTGAATTATATTCCTGTTTTCCCATTTGATAAGGATTGCGCAGAACAGCTACAAGCGTTTTCTTCTGCAGATTTTGACATTGATAATAGTTATGCGATATACGCTCCCTCGTTGAACCGATACATAATCGTAGAAATCAATCGCCCCACAAACTTTATCAATATAGAGTGTGTCGGTAATCAAAATGCCACCGTGACCGCGCTTTCATCTCTGCCATTGACTGAAATATTTGAAGTACAAAAAGCCTGTTCAACAGAAGTATTCCCAAAACTTGACGGGAATTATTTCCTCAATTATCCTTTCTTCCTGATGTTTATAAATAAAGAATTGGCGCTTAGTCATTCTAAGGAGTGTTATGCGGTACTACTCATAATCACCTTAATCGGTTCGTTTTATCCTATTTCAAAAATCGTTGACAAGCAGAACTTATTTAAAGCTGACGATGCTTAATATCGCCTATCAAATCGTGAAATCAGTTTAAAATACGCCCCATGAATAAATTTAAAATAATATTTCTAATAATTTGTGCCTTACTGAATGTCTCGTGTTCACTGAACCTGTCATCGGATAATACGTCTAATCATGAGCAAAGTGAATCAGGCATTAAGTATTCCTATGCTGACTTAAATGACGTTTATAGTAATGCCGCAGATTCAATAATGTCACATAAGCGGTTTAATGTCTGCATAGATTCTTTTCCGGAAGAAATCGAAGGCAACATTACTGTTATATGCGAAGTTTACCTTGACAGCAATCTTTATATTTTAAATAAGACTCTTTTTATTCGCTACAAAAACCTTGAAGAGAAAAAAGACAATGAAATTGATAAAATATTGACACCTACATATAAAAAACTATATTATTCACAAGAAGAGTTTACTGACAGTATTTTAAAACGGGTAGACAATCTGTCTATGCTAAATAGCGGTCGCCTCCATCATGTAGATATTGCGAAACAATACGTGTTTACTTTTGTGTACTATCTCGTCAACTGTGATGAGTGATATTCCTCGCATATTAAATCCTTACTCACGCCATGACACGCTCGACTACTCCGGTTCGGTCATCTAAGAGAACGGGGCGGTTAAGCGGGTAATGTTTGACGGGGGCTACGCCTCCTTCGACGCAGCGGGTGTCCCCGGATGGCACTACTTCCTGTGCGACCATGCGGGCAGTGTGTGCGTGGTCACCGACATGTGGGGGCGCGCCGAACAGATAAACCACTACTATCCCTACGGGCTGATTCATAAGCCGTTGTAGGGGCGAATGGAAGCTCGCCCGCCATCCACCCAAGCAACGCGGGCGTCCTTCCAGGCGCCCCTACGGCTACGCGTCGACAACTGACAACTGCCCTCTGACAACTGTCGACTCTTTTCCCGCAGGGAAAAATCCAAATTTAGCCGGGCGGTTGAGCGCAGCGATACCCCCGGACCGCAGGCTCTCCCCCTTATATCGTTTCCCGACAGGGAATCATCAACCGTGCCCAAAGATGATTCCTACGGAAACATCTGACTTTGCATCTATTTCCGAGGGTTTCGCTTCGCTCAACGCCCCGGCTAAACAAAGATTATCCCACCGGGAGAAAGCGGCTGCACCATGGTACAGCCCTACACTATCAGATGACTCAGAGGACTCTGAAAGCTGAAGGCTGACTGAAATCTGACAACTGCCTACTGAAAAATTACCTGACAATGTGTTTCGGGCGAGCTTCCACTCAATGTCGCTAACTTAAGGCGCAGGGAGCCATAAATCCCCGAAAGGGGATTCATCCTGTTATCCGCGGGTAATGCCGGAGGCATACCCGTGGTGCAAGTGCATCTCTCCTTGGCTCAACCCCGAAGAGTGGGTTGCATAGCCGCTTGATTAGCACATATTTATGCAACCCGTTTCAGGGTTGGGTTGTTGTGGTGGTATCGCTTTCCACGGGTGCCCACTTCGGGGCTACCCGCGGTTACCCCCATCTTGCCCTTTCTGGGCAAAATCCTTAAGTTAGTGACATTGAGGGGAAGCTCGCCCGCACCAGCCCTCGCATCGCGGGCGCCCTCCCAGGCGCCCCTACGGCTACGCGTTACAATATGGCAAAAATCTTTTCCCTGCGGGAAAAAATCCAAATTTAGCCGTCGGTATCGCTACGCTCAACCGACGGAAAACAAGCAAAAGTGGAATGTTTCCCGTCAGGGAATCAGCAAAACCGCTCCGTGATGATTCCTACGGAAACATCAGCTAATGCAATGCCGTCCGGGGGTTTCGCTACGCTCAACGCCCCGGCTAAACAAAGATGAGGCACTGCGGGCAACACAACCTTCCTTGCCAGGCGGGCGCCCTTCCAGGCGCCCCTACAGCTACGCGCAGACAACTGAAATCTGACGACTGAAAACTGAAATCTGACAACTCTTTAGAACGGGTAGCCGATGGCGAGGTGGAAGGCGAGGGAGTTTTTGAAGGAGGTCATGTTGTAGTAGCCGCGTTTGCCGGTGTTGTAGGGGGCGTGGATGCCTATGCCGAGGTCGCCACGGATTACAAGCATGCTTATGTCGACTCGCAAGCCGACGCCGGTGCCGACGGCGAGATCCTTGAAGAAACGCTTGCCTTCAAGTTTGCCGCCGGGGCGCGAAGGGTCGTTTTTGAGCAACCACACATTACCGGTGTCGAGGAACGCGGCACCGTGGAGCGGACCGTATATGCGGAAACGGTATTCTACATTGAACTCAAACTTGAAAGTACCGGTTTCGTCAAAATTGTTTGAGCCAGAACCTTCGGGGTGATAGCTTCCCGGACCGATGCTGCGCACCGTGAACGCGCGCACGGAGTTGGCACCGCCGATATAAAACTGCTCGCTATAAGGCACTTCCGAGGCATTACCATAAGCATGGGCTATGCCCCCGAATATACGCGTGACGAGCCAGTTTTCGGAATGGAAGCGGCGCGAATACACCACTTGCGCCGTGCCCTTGACAAATTGCGAGAACGGCATACCGAAAAGTTTCTTCTCTCCCTTGACCCCGCAGGCGCTCCACAACGCCCAGCAGATATTGCCCGCTTCCTGGATGGATGCCTGGATATTGATGTGGTTGTTGCGGTTGATGCGGCGGTCATAAATCATCGACCACGACATCTGCGGGATGAACTGGTTGCGGAAACTCAGACCTACAGCAGGATTGGCACCGATTATGGAGTCAAATTCATGGGTGGTGCGCATCATCTTGGTATAGGTGAGTTTCAGCGGCGTGAAGGTGTAGGTGAAATATTTCCTGAGCTGCCAGTCGTAGTTCATCGACGCGCTGAATTGTGCCATGTTGAAGTAATGCGGACGGTTAAGGAGATCGGCGTTAAGCGAGAACCGCGTCCAGTTGAGATTGCGCCGCGACAGGCGTATAAATCGCGGGGCAAGCACACGCGGGAACGCAAGCGACCCGTTAAGTCCTACCTCATAGCTGTTGAACACTGAGCTACGGTCGCGCCCCGTCTGCCATTCGTAGGACCCGGTAAGCGCCACACGCAGCTGCTCGCCGCCCCCAAACAGATTGCGGTTGGTCACCGCCACGGTAAGACCGGGACCGAGGTAACTGTTGGACTTCGACGATACATTTGCCTCGATACTCGCCTCGTAAGGCGCGTCAAACGTACACTCGACCAGCACATCGAGCACCGGCTCACGTGACGTCGTGTCGGGAATCGCCTGGATATTGATATAGTTGAATATGCCGAGACGCGACAGATAGGTCTGTGTACGGTTCATGTCGCGAACGGAGAAATACTTGTCCTTGCGGAAAGTGACACATTCCGGGATTATGGCGGTGCGCAGGTTGGAGGGCATCATCTGCACCACGGTTGCGCGCCGCGTCTGGAATGTGTCGGGTGTGCCTCCACCCTGATTCCGGTTGATGTAGACAGTGACATCGCCCGTGCGGTAACGCTGCAGGGCAAACTTAGGCACATTCCGCGCAATGGACAGGCGCAATGCTATGCGCTCACGCGTGATGGTGCTGTCGGCAAGATACTCGATATATTCCGGCAGGAAAAAGTAGTAGCCGAGATTACGAAGGGAATTGGCGATACGGATGCGGGCGGTGCTCAACGAGTCGGTCGAGTAACGCTCCCCCTTGCGAAGGTATTCGTTGAAACGCGCGATAGAGTCAATCTTATGATAGAGATGACATGTATCGGGCAGATATTCAATCGAGTCAAGAAGATAAGCCGGACCGGTCTGTATATCATAGGAAATCTTTGCTTTCTTGGGATTTTTCTTACTGTAGACAAGCTCATACGATGCACTGTTGCGGAAATATCCCGAATTACTCAATTCATTCTCGATCATCTTTGTGCGCAACTGGGGGCGCACATCGCTTATCAGCACAGGCTCCTGCACGAGCTTTTCATAAAGCCAGTGCTTGAGCCCCTTCTCCGGATTACTCATGTGATTGTAAGTCCACAACCCTATGGGAATCCATTGCAGATTCATGCCCATGACCTTCAATCCGTTGGGGTCGACCTTAACCGCCGTATTGATTTTTTCTTTCACCCCTTCCGGCACCGTCTCACCCTCGGCAGGAGTCACCGTAACCTTTTTCACGCCTGTATAAAGTATGTCGTCCTTGCCGAGACGGCTTGTCGTCGAGCATGAAGTCACAGCCGCCATTAGCATGATGGCGGCAAGCAACGGCATGATGCCATAGCGGGAAAAAATATCATTCAGTCTTGCCTTCATCTTTTTTCTCGTCATTTGAAGTGTTATTGACTGCCGGCACAGCCACCCCGTCATCAAAAGGCTGACGACGGCGGAACCGGAACATGTCACGGAGCGAAGCGAGCTTGCGGCGGTAGACAAATCCGACACCGGTCTGTATCACCTCACCTTCGAGGATGCTCTCATATCCGACATGGCGGAACAGCCTTACATACATCGAGCCGCTGCGGTTAAGCATGTATTCAAACGATATGTCGTTGATAAGATTCTGGGAGAAATTCTCATCCATGTTAGCATCAGTCGAGTAATTTCCGCCCACGACAATCTTGAAGCGGTCGTTGAAAAGCGACTTGCTCACGCGGTAACTGTAGCTCGTGGTGGTGGAAGTGGCTCCGTCGGCAGTGCGGTCATACTGATCTATGCCGAAACTGATGTCGACACCCTTTATCGTGTTTGCCGCCCATGAGTTCAATCTGGAGGTAAGGAACGAGAAGAGCGGGTTGCCCCCGAGATTAGCCGACGCTTTTGTACCGGGACCGGTGTACACATTGTAGAGCAGCAGGTTCATCGCCTGGTTGGCGCGCTGCTCGGGACTCATGGTCTCCAGCTCATTCTGCACGGTGAGGTCATCGTTGGTCGACAGGTCAAATCCCACATCCATGTTGTTGAGCGTACCGGTCACATTCAGCGCCACGATAAAGTTGACGAGACGCGAGTCCTGACCGCTCTCGGTGACGTTAGCCTTCATCGTGTCATGGGCATGGAGATTCAGTATCGGGTTCATCATGTCGCCGTTAAACGCCACATAACTTCCGCTCTCGAAATTAAATAGCTTCTGCGACATCAACGGAGGCGTGTAGCGCACGAAACCGTTGTCGATGTTGAAACGCCCGGTGAGACGCATATCGCTGAACGGCGACATAGAGAAGTTAAGGTTAGCCGTGCCTTGAATCTGCGCCTTGTCCTGACCGTTGGCGGAGATGTCGACGTTAATGGTTGTGCCCTGCGACACTATCAGTTGGGCGTCAAGCATCATCGCCATGCCTGAATTGGCAATCGTATCGGCAAGAGTGACAGCAGCCGTGTCGGCAAACTGCACGAATCTCACCATATCGTCGTCAGTCGTCCCGAGAGTGCTGAGCCCGTCGGTCACGGTATTGACCACATAGGTCACGTTACTGCCTTCAAGCAGGTCGAGACGCGCGTTGACACGCATGAAATCGAGATTGCCTTTCACCGAGCCGTCAAGGTCTATGTAAGCCTTGCCGTAGACATCGACGCTCTTTTTCTTCTTAGAGTCGATAATCATCATATTACGCGCCTTCATCGACAGGTCAATCATTGGCGACATGAGATTTTTCATATCGACTGAACCGTTGATGTAAAGCGGATTCTCATTTTTCGCAGAAATGGTATAGTTGTCGAAAGTCACCACATTGCTGTCGACCGGTATCTTGTTTTCAGAGAAGCTGAACGCAGTACCTATCATGTCGACCATCACCGCCGCCGAGTCAAAGTCAAGATAGCCGTTGAACGTAGGCGACGCGAGAGTGCCGGTGACATCCATCTCGCCGTTGAGCATACCGCTCAGGCTCGCCATGCCGGGGGGCAGGAACGGGTTGACTATGCGCAGCGGGAAGTGTATCATCGAGAAATCGAGCATAAACGGATTGACGGCAGTGCTGTCGTTGAGCTTCCCGACAGCGGTAATCACCTTCATGCTGTCGACCATGAGCGACGTGCTGGCATTGACCACTCCCGACGCATCGGTCGTAAGACCGACATCAAAGAGGAACGAGCCCACACGCTCTCCGCCATAGAAAAGGTCGTCGAGCGATACATTGCCGTTGCCGGTAATCGATTTTTCCTCTGCATTCCAGCCAAGACGGATATCAGCGCCCGCGACACCTTTCACCGGAGGCGCGAACGGTGACAGCGACAGCCAGTCGGCAAGCTGTATGCCGGAAGCATTCACTATGATATCCTCCTGTCCCTCCGGCTCGTCGCCGCCATGCTCCGTGTAAATCTTCAGATGACTGTCGCCGTTGGTAAGATTAAGATTGGCGTCAATATGCTTCTTAAGGAGATTGACGCTTATGATATTGTCGGGATTAATGCTCCAGGTCTTATATCCGATCACCGGCTTGAGCGGCGTCATGCGCAAGGTTATCACCGAATCGGCGGCAGCAAGATTCACGCCGAGTTTGAAGCCTGTCTCATTCTGAATATTGGACTGGTTGACAAACACAGAGAGGTTTTCGTTGGCGATGAAGCCCGATGCGGTGACATGGGCGAAATCGTCAAATGTGCCCGGACGGTTGTTCATCGACGCACGGAACACGAGATATTTACCATGCTGGAAGGCGTTGATTTTAACAGTGTCGATGCGAGTGTCGCCGAAAGCGATGCCGTAGGCGTCACCATTCATACGCATCAGCGAATCGTTGCGCATATTGAGGCTGAGCGAATTGAACGAGGCTTTCGACGGTTCAAGCAAGCCGGAAAGAATGCTCTTGCGCCCTGACTGCAATTCAAGCACGAAAGGAGGAAGCGATTTCTGTATCGAGTCGATATCTATGCGTTTCGCCGCGATATTGCGGTCGAGGAGAGCCATGGTGGAGGTGAGCCGCGTGGTGAATGAATCGAGCGGGCATCCGGCGACAAGGATGGTGTTAAGCGACTCATTCTGCAACTTTACGGTCATTGTGGAATCATTGGAGGCAAGCGACGCGTCAATCTGCGGAGTGGACAGACTCATGTCGGGCATATCCCACATAAGGTCGGTCACCTTCACGTCGGCATCGATTATGTTTTGCTTCGGCACCATACGCCCGTTACCGGAGATGGCAAACGACCCTTTCGACATGGTAGGCGACATTTTCAGCCCCATGAGGTCAAGATTACGCACATCGCCCTCAAACTGCGCCTCGTATGAGTCGGCGGAGAGGGCACCCGTAAGCGTCAGGTCAAAATTGGCGTCGTGATTCATCGACATCACCCCGGCATCGACCTTGCCGCTGTCGAGCTGCGCCCAGGCGCGTATGTCGGAATAGACTATTTTCTGGTATTCGACCGCAGTCACATCTATCTTAGCGTCAATCGAGGTGCGCGGCGACATGGGGTTATACCCCCTTCCCTTTACCGCCGCAGTTGCCGACACATTGCCGACACCGAGTCCCGGCATTATCGAGACTACGGGAAATTCCTGCATGGCGACATTCACGTCGTAACTTTCGACACGACCGTTCCAGGCGGCATCAAGAAGTACCGCGCCACCGCCGGTATAGGCATCCAGATTGCCCTTTATGGCACCACGGTTCATGTCGACCCTTCCGGCAAGCCTGATGGGGGGAATGTTGATTTCTTTGGCAAGTTTCGCCTCAAGCACCGTAGGCTTTATGAAATTCACGTTGTTGAGCCGTCCCTCAATGTCGATACGTCCCCCGAGGCGGTCGGGGTTCATCATTTCAACGACATTACCTCGCATCTCGACATTCATGTAGCCCGGAAGAGCTGCCGACAGCAGGTCGACGGAAAGGTCGGAGACGGTGCCGTTGATGTCGGCTTCGAGTTTCATGTCGTTGTAGCGCGGCACGTTTTTCAGCATCGGCTCCATCGAGGGCATGATCATTTCCAGGTCGGGCAACCCCACGCGGGCGATTGCCTTAAGTTCAAGCGGCAACGAGGGGTCGGAAGCGAAGTCGCCCATACCCATCATGGCACTGAAATTAAACTGAGAGAAAAGAGTGGTGATATCAAACCGCTCGGCGCGCATAGCCACGCTATCCATCGAGAAACGCCCCGATGCACCGAGGGTGACACCGCAACGCTCCTTGGCGGCGAGCCAGCGCAAAGGCACATCGATGCACACCCCTTTATTATAGAACGAGTCAACGCGGATGTCGACATCGCTGACCTGAAGATAACTCATGTCAAGACCGGGTTGCGGCACGGCACCGCGCATGGCATATAGCCCCTCCTTAGCGGTAAGACTGACGGAATCGCCCGTGATGACCCACATTTCATCTGATGGAGTGACAACCGTGTCGGTACGTGCCACAAGCGCACTATCGAGCGGATGAGTCTTCAGCCATTCAAGCGAAGGGGTGAGGTAAGCCGCCGATATGGAGTCGACGCTGAGCGACGAGGCATGGATGCGCTTCTTGCCCATGTCGACAAGCCCGTCGCGCAAGCGGGCGAGCGGCACATTGACTCCCAGCGAGTCAATAGTGGGCAGCATCGCCATGCGGTAGTTGATATCGTGAAGCTCGATAAGCCCGGCGTTGATGACAAGCGGCATCGATGCGGTGGTGTCGACCGGTGTCGCGGTGGTGTCGGTACCGTTGAACAGCAGCGTGACATCACCTCCGTCAAGACGCGCCTTGCTTATATTGATACGCTGGTGCTTCAAGTCATAATTGGAAGGATTCAGCCTGAAATTCTTAACATCCGCCACGAGATACATCACCGAGTCGGGTGTACCGAGCTGATAACGCACATCGTTAAGCTCCGCATCGGCATGGATGTCAAGGCGCAGCAACTGCATCATGCCCACATTTAGAGCCACATCACCCGCACGCAGCATCGTGTCGCCTTGCGCCTCCACGACCGTGACCCCCTCAAGCCGCAGCCGTAACGGCCATTTCAGCCTGAACCGGTCGACCTCGATTGTCATGCCGGTGCTTTTCGACACCTCCTTCAAGGCGATGTCCTTGACAAAGTCCTGCACGAATGGCACATAAAGCAAAGCCGGAATCAACAGCAACACTATCAATATCCACATCAGCGCTTTAAGCACACGTCGGATGAATGTATTTTTTATCAGGTGTCCCACGTAAATAAACAGTTCTTTTAAAAAATATAACATAAAGTTACATCTTTTGTTTTTAACATTCGCTAAACTTGCAAGGATAATTTTTTAAATACGCTGTCAAGTAGTATCTTTGCACAGAATTTATAGGATTGATTCCGAAATTGAGACGTTCTCACATATATATAATAACAGCGGTGCTATTGTGTGCCCTCAGTGCCATGGCTTCATCATTCCCCTCGCGGGCAGCCGATGAAAGCCTTCCTGCCGCAGGCGATTCCGACGCGACGGTGACCGACTCCCAGGTTACGGTGACGGGACCGCGTCGCCTCAACCGCCACGACCGCACACTCTTCAGCGAGATGGACTCCGACTCCGTGGCTGCGGCGATAGTGCCTCCGGCGCTCCCCGACATGCCACGCCCCTCGCGCATACGCCGCCAGAAAGTCGACCTCGACAACACGGTGCAGTTTTCCGCCAAGGACTCGATGATACTCATCGGGCAGAACAGTGCCTACATGTATGGCGACGCCGAACTGACCTATGGCGACCAGAAGCTGCAGGCGGCGGAGGTGTCGATGGACATGGCAACCAGCAATGTCCATGCGCTCGGTCGTCCCGACTCAACGGGAGAACTTGAGGGAAAACCGATATTTACCGACCGCAGCGGCGACTATGAGTCGGAGAACATGAGTTTCAACTTCAAGACCCAGCGCGGTTTCATAAACAATGTGGTCACCGAGCAGGGCGAAGGATATCTCACGGGCGGCAAAACCAAAAAGATGGAAAACGGCGAGTACTTCCTGAAAGACGGCCGTTACTCCACCTGCTCCGACCATGACCACCCCCACTTCTATTTCCAGCTCACCAAAGCGAAGGTGAAGCCGAAGAGCAATATCGTGACAGGTCCCGCCTACATGGTGCTTGCCGGGCTTCCGCTACCGCTCGCGGTGCCGTTCGGCTACTTCCCCTTCTCGGAGAAATATTCGTCGGGTGTCATCTTCCCCACTTTCGGCGACGATTACAACCGCGGCTTCTATCTCAGCAACGGCGGCTACTACTTCGCCATCAACGACAACGTGGACCTCGCACTCACCGGCGAGATATACACCAAAGGCTCATGGGGACTCACAGCGCGGTCAAGCTATGTGAAACGCTACAAATTCTCGGGCAGCTTCAATGTGAGCTACCTCAACACCATATACGGAGAGAAGGGCAACCCCGACTATGCCAAGCAGACCAATTTCCAGGTGCTCTGGAACCACAGCCAGGACGCCAAGGCAAATCCCAACATGAACCTGTCGGCAAGCGTCAATTTCTCCACCAGCGGATATACCCGCAGCGACGTCAACAGCTATTACAGCAACTCGTTTACGGAAAACACCAAGAGTTCGACGGTCAACCTCACCTACCGCATACCCAACACCAAATGGTCGCTCTCCACAACGATGAACATCGCGCAGCGCACCCAGGACTCGACGCTGAGTGTGTCGTTTCCCAACATCACCGCAACAATGTCGCAGTTTTACCCGTTCAAGCGCAAGCGCGCCGTCGGCAAGGAGCGTTGGTACGAGAAAATCAAGATGTCATATTCGGGTATCCTCCAGAACTCGCTTACGGCGAAGCAGGACGAGTTTATCCACAAGAGCCTGATAAAAGACTGGCGCAACGGCATGAAACACTCCATCCCTATCTCAGCCACCTTCAACGTGCTCAAATATATCAACGTGACGCCGTCGGTACAGCTCACCGACCGCATGTACACGACCAAGGTGCGCCGTCACTGGGACCCCGCGGCTATGGCGGAGGTGTGTGACACGTCATACAGCTTCTACAACGTATGGGATTTCCAGGCATCAGTGTCGCTCGACACGAAGCTCTACGGTTTTTATCAGCCGATGAAATTCCTTGGCGACAAGGTGAAGATGATACGCCACGTGCTAACCCCGTCAATATCATTCTCGGGCAACCCCGATTTCTCCTCGTCGTTTTTCGGCTACTACGGACAATACCAATACCAGAACACAGCCGGAGAGACGATGAGCCGCAAATATTCCTACTTCCCCAATGCAGTGTTTGGCGTACCGGGACAAGGCAAAGCAGGGTCACTCAGCTTCTCACTCGCCAACAACCTCGAAATGAAGGTGAAGAGCAACGACAGCATCGGCGAAAAGAAAATCTCGCTTATCGAAAACCTCTCCATATCGCAAAGCTACAACTTCGCCGCCGACTCTATGAACTGGAGCGACATCAACACGTCGATACTCATACGCCTGGTTAAAAACTTCAACCTCAACCTGTCGGCGACATGGGACGTGTACACCTACCAGCTCAACTCGGCAGGCAATCCGGTGCGTGTCAACATACCGCGCTGGAAAGCGGGCAAAGGTCTCGGAAGACTCCGCTCGACCGGTACATCGTTTTCCTACACATTTAACAACAACACCTTCAAGAAAAAAGACAAGCGCGACGACAAGCGGGGCAACCGCCGCGACGATGACGAAGACTATGAGCCCGACGACGAGGAGGGCGACAACTTCTCCGGCAACAACAACCGCCGCCGTGACCGCGACAATGATAACAGCATGGTGGAGATGAACGATGGCGGCTACATGAAATGGGAAGTACCCTGGAGCCTTACATTCAACTACTCCATCAACTACGGCTACGGCAACTTCAACAAGGAGAAGATGGAATATGACCCGCGCATTACCCAGAACCTGAGCTTCTCGGGCAATATCCAGCCGACTAAAAACTGGAACTTCGGCTTCAGCGCGAGCTACAATTTTGACACTCACAAACTCGCCTACATGAACTGCAACGTGTCGCGCGACCTGCACTGCTTCACCATGACGGCAAGTTTCGTGCCCGTGGGCCCGTACAAGAGCTACAATTTCCACATCGCCGTCAAGTCGTCGCTCCTCCAGGACCTCAAATACGACAAGCGCTCCTCCTACTCCAACGGCATCACCTGGTATTGAGAGTTGTTGGCAGTTGGCAGTTGGCAGTTGTCAGTTGTCAGTTGTCAGAGCGTAGCTGTAGAGGCTGCCGGAGGGCAGCGCGTATCCTCGGCATGTGGTTGCCCGAAGGGCATCATCTGTTTGTAGCCGGGGCGTTGAGCGTAGCGAAACCCCCGGAGAGTGGCTTCTCTCTGGAATGTTTCCCGATAGGGAATCATCAATTTTGCACCGTGATGATTCCTGCGGAAACATCCGCTTATATCCTCTTTCCGTCGGTATCGCTTCGCTCAACCGACGGCTAAATTTGGATTATCCCCCTTTCGGGGATGGAGTTGGCAGTTGGCAGCGCGTAGCTGTAGGGGCCCCGGAAGGGGCTCTAAAGGCTTAGGGGCGCTAAGGGTAACTGTTCAGTGAATATTGTCAATATAAAAGCCTCATTATCAAGTAGGGATGCACCATGGTGCATCCGAAAACAGAGTTAATGGATCATAAGGGCAGCGGATGCTCCGGGGAGCATCCCTACAATTTAATTGTAATCATGCTGTTGGAGTCGCTGAATAGTTACGTTAGGCTTAAATTATGTTAATTTTTGTGAATAGGTTGGTATTTTAGAGTATTTTTAACCAAAGTTCTTTAAAAAAGATTTATATTTGCGCCTGTACTTACTTCCAAGCACTCCAAGAGAAGGAGTGAAGAGATAAGAAAGCGTTAAAGATAGTTAGATAGAGTCTTAAGAAACAACAAGTTACATTATTGAATCCAGCGACTGACGGCATCGGTAGAGTGTCGGCGACAGTCAATGGATACCAAGCGTCTACCTGCCTCTTTTTAATGCCGGCAAAGTCAACCTGAAACTGACACTGCCATGAAGCGATTTAATTGAAAATGAGAGATAAATAAATAATGTAAAACTAAACAAACTCTTGCATGAAGAACATTTGTTTTCAAATGAACCGGAAGGCTTGGATTGTCACACTGATGGTCCTGATGCTTTCTTTCCCGGCGTTGGCGCAGAAAATTACCGTCAGCGGTACTGTGACCGACAACACCGGTGAGCCCCTGATCGGAGCGAGTGTCCTGGCAAAAGGATCGCAGGTGGAAACAGCCACCGACTTCGACGGTAACTATCGTCTTGAAGTAGCGCCCAACGCCACCCTCGTGTTTTCCTACGTAGGCTACAACACCAAGGAAGTTGCAGTCAACGGACAAACCACCATCGACGTGACTCTCGACGAGAACTCCGTAGTGCTCAACGAAGTCGTAGCAATCGGTTACGGTGTGGTTAAAAAGAGCGACGCCACCGGTTCAGTCGCCATGATAAAACCGGACGATGTAGATGCCGGTATGGCAGTATCCGCCCAGGACCTTCTCGTCGGAGCAAGCCCCGGTGTGACAGTAACTACTAACGGTGGTGACCCTACAGGTAATGCGACAATCCGTATTCGTGGTGGTTCATCACTGTCTGCGAACAACAACCCTCTTATCGTGATTGACGGTGTGCCTATGACTGACCAGTCAACTGCCGGCGGAACAAACGCGCTCACTATGGTCAATCCGCAGAACATCGAGACAATGACCATCCTTAAGGATGCATCAGCAACCGCGATCTACGGTAGCCGTGCATCTAATGGTGTCATCATCATCACTACAAAGAAAGGCAAGAGCGGAAAGCCTCAGATTAACTTCGCTGCCAACTGGCACATCAACACCGCGCGTAAGACCCTTAGCCTTATGGATGCAAATGAATTTGCCGGTGTAATCAAGCAATACGGCAATGAACGCGCCAACAACCTCCTGAATGAGTTTGTAAACGAAAACGGGAATCCGATTTATAATACCGATTGGCAAAAAGAAGTGCTTCGCACCTCGTTCTCGCAGGATTACAACCTGTCAATCGGCGGTTCTGCGGGCATCCTTCCCTATCGCGTAAACGCATCATATACCAACAACAAGGGTATCGTGAAGACCTCCGGCATGCAGCGTACAACTGTCGGCATCAACCTGTCTCCGAAATTCTTTGATGGCAAGCTGTCAATCAACGCCAATGTAATGGGCAGCTACATCAAGAGCCAGGAAGCTGACCTCGGCGCAATAGGCGGTGCAATCGCAATGAGCCCGACACTCCCTGTGTACTATGACTATCCCACAACCGGCAACTTCGGTCGCCCGATGTTCAACGGTTATTACAACATTACTCAGACTACCGGTAGCCCGGAAGGACAAGCAACCCAAAACCCTGTTCAGCTTCTTAACGACCGCAAGGCAGTAGGCGAAGTTTATTCTTCAACCGGAAATATCCAGATTGACTACGCCCTCCATTGGGTACCGGAACTACACTTTAACCTCAACCTCGGATATCAAGTATCGAAAAATACATGGGACACCGATATTGAGCAGAACTCAATCATGGCATGGCGCGGCAATTACAATGACGGAGCAGGAACCGCATATCATAAGTATGAACTTCAGCGCAACACTCTTCTTGACTTCTACATTAATTACCGCAAGGATTTTGAAGTAATAAAATCTAATGTAGACGCAATGGTGGGTTATTCATGGCAGAGATTTGATTACCACGGTCGCGAGGCAACGCGCATCAACACCCTCGGTTTCTACAACAGCTTCGCCGAGAACTCCATCTATCAGGGAGGCAACTACACACTTAATACCGACCCCGCTACAGAAGCCCATATCGGTCACACCTACAACGATGCGCCCCTAACCCGTTGGGCAGCCCCGTTACAGCTTGTATCATTCTTCGGTCGATTGAACTATACATTTGACGACACTTACCTGCTTACATTCACCCTCCGTAACGACGGAAGTTCCCGTTTCAGCAAAGATAACCGCTGGGGTCTTTTCCCGGCTCTTGCCCTCGGATGGAAAATCATTAACATGCCATTCATGGAAAGCGCCCATGACTTCATGAATGATTTCAAGCTTCGTCTTGGATGGGGTGTCACCGGTCAGCAGGATATCAACAATTATTTCCCCTATCTTGCCACTTATACAAGCTCTTATCAGAACGGCTTCCACTATCTTGACCCGTCAGGCAGCGGACAATGGATTGACCCTCTGTATCCTAACGCATACAATCCCGATATCAAATGGGAAGAGACTACGACATGGAATATCGGTATCGACCTTGCATTCCTTGAAAACCGCATAACCCTTGCAGCCGACTGGTACAAGCGTCAGACCAAGGACCTGTTGTCATACCTCCCCGTAGGTGGATTCAACACATCCAATTTCATGAACTACAATATCGGCGATATGGAAAATACCGGTGTTGAAATCACCATCGGCGCCCGCCCCGTAGTGACCCGCGACTTCACCTGGAACACTTCGTTAAACTTCGGATATAACAAAAACAAGATTACCAAGCTCTCAGGAGCATCTACCATGATTGGTGCGGAAGCAATACCGAACGGTACAGGCGGAAGCATCTCATATCACATGGTCGGCGAGCCTGCATTCACATTCATGGTGTATGAGCAGGTATATGACGCCGACGGTAATCCTCTTGAAGGACAGTATGTTGACCAGAACGCTGACGGTATCATCAATGACAGTGACCTTATAAAGTTCCATTCAAAGGATCCGAAAGCCACTTTCACATGGAACAATAACTTCACCTACAAGAACTGGGATCTCGGCATCTCACTTCGCGCCAATGTAGGCAACTATGTGTACAACAACCCCAAGTTTGAAAGTTCACGCGTGTTCAACACAGCAGCCGCACAGTATCAGCTGACCAACCTCTTCGCCAACACATATCTGTTCAAGAAAGAGGACACCCAGCTTAACAAGAGCAGCTATTTCGTTGAGAATGCAAGCTTCATCCGTTGCGATAACATCACACTCGGCTACACATTTGACAAGCTTCTCAGCGGCAACCTCAACTTACGCCTGTTTGGTGCAGTCCAGAATCCTTTTGTCATCACCAAGTACAAAGGTCTTGACCCTGAAGTATTCTCCGGTGTCGACAATAACTGCTATCCGCGACCCATCACCTGCACACTTGGTCTTGTAGCTACATTCTAATAGTTCCATTAAACAATAAAATCAGGATATAAATATGAAATCCATAAATAAAATATTTATCGCAACTGCAGTTGCGGCATCGATGGGTCTCGGAGCATGTACCGACGACCTGAACCAGATGCCTACCGACCCCAGTACGATTACAGCCGCAGACTTCAGCAAAGACCCGGAAGGATATATGAACCGAGTACTTGCCGATGTGTATCTCCAATTTGCCACTTACGGAGCCAACGGCGATACGCCGGTTAAGGATTTTGACGGCGGTATGGCTGCTTTCCAGCGCGCCATGTTCATTGCCGAGGAAATTCCTACCGATGAAGCCTGCTGGCTCTGGGATCCAGACAAGTATGGTAATCTCAACTACGGGCTTGTGACGTCGGATGTATCGGCAGTACTTGGCTTCTATTCGCGTCTGATGATTAACATCACGCTGTGCAACGATTTCATCCAGACAGTTCAGTCCAACGCTTTCGGACTAAACGATTCCCAGATGGCAATGGCACAGGATTACATCCGTCAGTGCAAGATTCTAAGGGCAGGATGTTATTTCTATTTCATCAACTTCTTCGGTGATGTTCCCTATGCGGATGAGACAACACCCATCGGCGCCACTCCGGCACAGCTCCCCCGCGCAGAGGTGTTCAACCTTGTTACCGCATCTCTTGAAGAAATCGTCAAGGAGTTTGAGCCCAACCAGAAACCTCATTACGGATTTGTGGGTCTTGACGTGGCAGAGTCACTGCTTGTAAAATTCTACTTGAATGCCGAGGTGTTTACCGGTTCTCCCATGTATGACAAATGTTATACCCATGCCAAAAATGTCATCGACCGCCTCGGTCATGGAGGTCACCAGGATTCAGGTCTCGCCGAGCACTATGTGCAGCTCTTCGCCGCCAACAACAAGCAATATGCCATCGGCGGTGCTAACGCTGTCAATGAGATAATCTGGACTATCCCGCAGGACCGCATTGAGCTTACATCATATTCCGGTGCCGCTTTCCTTCTTTCAGGATGGGTTGGAACCAATGGTGTCACCACTACTGTAAAAGCTCCGGTGCGTGATGATTATGACTCTCAGGAAGCATACGATGAAGCAAAGAAGCAATATGACAAAGATGCCACTGACCCCGACAAGAAATGGACTCACAATGTAGACTATGTATTCAACAATGTAGACTACGCGTTTGACCCCAAAGAGACAGCCCATATCGCTATGAACTGGTACAATATCAATGATGGTTGGAAATGTATGGTGGCACGTGAGTCATTTGTAAAGAAATTTGAGTGGACCGACCCCGGAATGTCAGTATCAAAGGATACACGTGTGGCACTTTGGCGTACCTCCAAAGACGGCTTCACCTCCTCCAATCCCAATCTTTCAGGATCGGGTTGGGGAGCCAACGGTTATCTTGCCCCCAAGTACACCAACTTCGCTATCGATGCCAATGGTGAGATTGACAATCTCCAGAGCCCTCCCGCAAGCGACAAGCAGGCATGTGGCGACTATGGCGTGATTCGTCTTGCCGAGATATATCTTTCGGCTGCCGAAGCTATCATGAATGGCGGTGGCGGCTCACAGACCGACGCGCTCAAGTATGTCAACTTTATCCGTACCCGTGCGGGTGTAGATCCCTTCACTACGCTTACCACCGAAAATCTTCGTGACGAGCGTTGCCGTGAGCTCTATCAGGAGAGCACACGCCGCACCGACCTCATCCGCTACGGACAGTGGTGCTATGGCTATACCTGGGAATGGAAAGGCGGCTCGGAGCTTGGTCGTGACCTTCCGGAATACACTAAACTGTATCCCTATCCGAGCAATATCATAACCGCATCAGGTTATAAACAGAACCCCGGTTACTAATCACAAAGAATTGTTTTTCTGACAACTTAACTTTATGATAAAAATGAACAAACTGATATATTTACTTGCCGGGACACTCATTGCGACAGCATTTACTGCCTGCGAAAATGAGAAGGAACCCGTTTATCACAATCCGACATCGCTCAAGATAAACACCCCGGCCCTCCAAAACCAGTATCTCGCAACGAGTGCCGACATCGAAAACCGCTCGACATTCGTGCTTGAGACATCGCAGCCCGACTACGGTTACTCCGCGATAGCCACTTACGGCGCGCAGATGTGTCTTAGCGCCGATTTCAAGGAAGCCACCGACAATGAAGAAGCCAACTATGTCACCCTTACCAACCAGGACCCCAACAATGCGGTGATGAGCCTCCGCACGTATGACCTCGCTGTAGGCATCTGCAAGTTGCTCGGCATCCAGAGTGAGGAAGACTGGGCAGCTTATCAGGGCAGCAAGGAGATACCTGTATATTTCCGCGCTACTTGCGAAATTCCGGGAGTGGAGGGAAGCTTCATTGTTTCTGACAATGCCGTGACATATAATAAAGTCCAGGTACTCTATGCAGTGCCTACTGCCGGATATATCTACATTGTAGGTACGGTAACAGGCGAAAAGACTCCTGACTCTGCACAAAAATCATATTACGATAATTTCCGCCTTACTGAACCGGTCATCGGCTCAAAGGTTTATGCAGGCTCGTTCCTCTTCCCGGCATGTGATCCCTCAAAGGACCCCACAAAGGTTGACGATCAGTCATGGTTCCGATTCTATACCGAGCTTAACGGTTGGGACGACAAGAACGCACAGTTCGGTTCTAATGAGGCAAACTTCTTTAACCTCGGTATCGGCGATGATTTTGTTGACGGTCTATACACCGGCAAGGCAGTATGGGGTGGTCAGGGTAACTGGACTATCTGGTTTGCAGAAGACACTTGGATGACACTCGTATGTAGCCTCGAACAGGATAAGTCACCGGTTGTATGGTTTAAGTATGGCAAGTATGATGTCACTCTTGAGACCAACACCGACGGATTACTCACACCCGTGTTTAACGAACCCGGAGAGGAATAATCGAATATTGTTTAAACAAAAAAAGCATTTCAACTAATTATGAAAAAATTAGCTTTAATATGCGGGATGGCACTGACTCTCGGTCTTACAGCATGTGACGACTTTGAGTTGCCCAATCCTCCGGGTCAGGAAAATCCCCAGCCTGAAATTTTCGAAGCCGCAGGACTGAAACTACAGCAGGCTTCGGGTGAGAGCACGGAAAACGCCGTTAATCTCACAACTCTGAGCGAACAAGGTGGTAACGTAAGCCTTGCAAAAGTAACCGAACTTACTGATTTCCCATCCAACTTCGACCTGACATTCAAAGTTGAGATTTCGGCTCAACCCGATTTCAGCAACTCCAAGATCATTGATGCCGAAGTAACTGACGACGTTGTATCCGTGACTCCGGGCGTACTCCAGGGTGCTATCCGCGATGTAATCACCAAAAAACCGGGGATGCTTGATGTATATGCTCGTTTTGCCGGCTATGCAGTACGAGGCACTTCAGTAATGCGCCTCGGAGGTGAAGACACATATTATGCCGACTATAAATATTCTGTCGTGCCAATGCAGCCCTACACTATCGAGGAAGCATATTATCTTGTGGGTTCTTTCTGCGACTGGGATCTCAACCGTGCAATCAAGTTTAACCGTAGCTCCGACCTTAATGTCTATGACGACCCGACATTCTCTTTGAAGATAGAGGTAGATGAGGCGCAGGCAACAGCCGGATTTGATTGGAAAGTTGTTCCGCAATCCACTGTAACTTCCGGAAATTACGAGAACGGTGCTTATGGCGCCACCTACAACGAAGGCTCGACACAAAACGGATATCTCACCGAGTCGCCCAAAGGCGATGACACCAATGCCGGAGTGATTGCAACCGCAGGTCCGTATCTTGTTACCATTAATCTTGAAGACAAGACATTTGCTGTCACTTATGCGATGGAATTCCTCTATTGCCCCGGTACTGCAAGTTCGTTCGGCTTCAAGAAGGCGCAGATGTTGTCTACCGCCGACTATATTACCTATAGTGGAGCGGCTCACCTCAACAAGCAATGGTTCATGACAGCTCAGCCAAGCACCAACGGTCTCACATTCTATCAGGATGAAGAAATCGTTGAGATTGACAAGACCGGAACAATCTACTCCGGAGGTCTTATGGTGCCCGGCGAGGAGGACAAGCCTGTGCAGATGAAAGTGAACGACAACGGTCTCTACTGGGTTGAGGCAAATGTTGTCAAGATGACTTACAAAGCATCCTTGATGACTACACTCAGTCTTACCGGTGATTTCAACGATTGGAAAGCCGACGTCGACCTTACACCGTCAAAGGATTTCCTTACATGGACAGCTACCGACGTAGAGCTTACCGACGGTAAACTTAAAATCCGCGCAAACCATGACTGGACACTTGACTTCGGAGGCACACTGAACAACCTCACATTCAAGGGGGCAGATATACCTGTAACCGCCGGTAAATATGATGTTACAGTGTCATTTGCTGAAATTCCTTACGTGATGACTCTTACCGCTAAATAAAATCTTAGCGGTCTAACTGACAAAGAGGGAGTGCCAAAATTTTGGCACTCCCTCTTCTTGTACTAATTTATTCAAACTTTTTCACTTTTATTTTGGAATATAAAATATTAGTGTTATATTTGCTGACGTAAAACGCAGCAACAAACTCGTCTTACCATTTAAGACACAACAAATACTTATAGCGAAACTTATTTTACTTTAATAATCTCTAAACAATTAATTACATGAAAAAATTTTACGCATTCGCAGCTGCCGCACTCGCAGCTATTTCAATGAACGCTCAGACAGTGGTTACACTTGCCGGTGGTTTCAACGATTGGTCATCTGACGCTAACCCGATGACTGAAACAGAAGCCGGAAGCGGTATTTATGAAATCAAGCTTCCCGAACTCCTCAAGGAATTCAAGGTAGTCGTTACTGAGGTTGTTGACGAGACTCCCGCAACTTCATGGTACGGAGTTGAAGGCGGCGTAATCGAGCTTGGCAAACCGACCGTACTTGGCACAGGTGACGACGCTGTATATAAGAACATAACTTTTTCAACCGGTTGGGATGCAATCGCCAATGCCGAGCTTAAGTTTGAATTGAGCACCAAGACTCTTACCGTCAACGGAGAAGAGGCAAAAATAGAATTACACTACGGTATCCATGGTTCATTTGCTACAGGCGACTGGGCTACAACCGACCTTGAAAATGCCGGAAACGATCTTTGGGTTAAGACTTTCACTTTTGAAGCTCAGGCAGTAGGTCAATTCGGTATCAAGCCCATGGATCCGGAAGGCAAACAGATGGGTTGGATAGCAGCTCCCGCAGCAGGTATCGTAATCGAAAGCGAAATTGAAGATATCGAGCTCGCAACTGAAAACGCCAACAACCTTGATGTAAATCTTCCTGCGGGGACTTGGACCTTCTCTTTCAACGCCAAGGAATTGACTCTCTCTGTAACTGAAGGCACTGTAGGTATCGACTCAGTAGTTGCTGAGGAGAACGCTCCCGCTGTTTACTACAACCTCCAGGGTGTTAAGGTTGCCAACCCCGAAAACGGCGTATATGTTGTACGTCAGGGCAACAAGGTAAGCAAGGTTCTCGTAAAGTAATCACGATTTACCCGTAAAATATCACCGCAGGGTGCGCCGTCGCGCACCCTGCTTTTTTATGCCCTCACCACGTAGCCGGAACATTCCCTAACGACCCTAAGGTCTCTAACGACCTTAACGACCCTAACGACCTTAAGGTCCTTAGAGACTTTAGAGACCTTAAAGTCCCCGACCTGTCTCTTATACACATCTCCGAGCCCACGAGACCGAGGCTGATC
>ENA-OZJX01000070-OZJX01000070.1-human-gut-metagenome-genome-assembly--contig:-NODE-70-length-44227-cov-17.511478_pt1 | contig 44227 bp, 44 predicted proteins | sample MGYA00244177_ERZ653752 | MGnify/ENA primary metagenome ERZ653752 (study PRJEB26926, sample SAMN06165333) | human gut metagenome | biome: ENVO:00009003; feature: ENVO:2100002; material: ENVO:00002003... | reverse complement strand
TATTCTATTTAACGCGTGACCGCCATTTTTGTTCCTATTTTTTACCGAACCATTGGTTAGAGACCTTAGAGACATTAATGTCATTAATGACCCTCTGAAAACTGAAATCTGAAAACTGAAAACTAAAATCCCCTTGTATATTCCGATGGAGTTGAGTAAATTTGCGGAAATACCATAATAAACCAATAACATTAACTATGTCAACAAAACCTGAAATCACCCGCGAAGAGGCTCAGAAATGGGTAGACAGCCGCGAATGGGCAAACGGTTGGAACGCAAATGCCGACAAATCAATAGACGCAGTGGAGTTCGCCACACAATATAAGCTCAACAAGCCCCTTTGGGACAAGCTGTTCAAATATCTCGCAGAGACCGACCCCACGACCCTTGCACCGGGCAAAATCGTGCTGGAGGAAGGCAGGCTATGGATTAACGTGCTGGAATATACTCCCAAGAGTGCCGACGAAACAAAGATCGAGTCACACGAAAACTTCATTGATCTTCAGTACACCTATGAAGGAAACGAGCTTATGGGTCTTGCCCGGCATGTGACACCGATAAATGAATATGACCCGGTAAAGGACCGCACCAACTACAAGACCGATGAACCGATTGACTATGTGGCTGCCGCTCCCGACCGTTTCTTCCTCTATTTCCCGAAAGATATGCACCAGCCGTCGGTTAAGGGTGAAGGCAATGCTGTGGTAAGTCGCAAACTCGTGGGCAAGATTGAGTACGCGAAGTAACAGGGCTTCCCAAGCCTAAAATAGTATAAATACGGGGCACGATGAAATTTTTCGGCTCCGTATTTGTTATATTAGATAATAACCAAAATTCAAGATTATGAATGAAAACCATAAATCAGGATTTGTCAACATTGTGGGAAATCCTAATGTAGGCAAGTCGACCCTGATGAATGACCTTGTGGGTGAACGCATAAGTATCATCACCTCCAAGGCTCAGACCACACGTCACCGCATCACGGGCATAGTCAATACCGATGATTATCAGATAGTATTTTCCGATACTCCCGGTGTGCTGAAGCCTAACTACAAGATGCAGGAAGCGATGAGGGAGTTCTCCGAAGGCGCCCTGACTGATGCCGATGTGTTGCTATATGTAACTGATGTCGTGGAAGACCCGACCAAAAACGCCGACTTCCTTGCAAAGGTGGCAAAGGAGAAAGTGCCCGTACTACTGGTAATCAACAAAATCGACCTTCTTAAAGGCAACGACGAACTGGAAAAAATCGTTGGTCGCTGGAATGAATTGCTCCCCAATGCAGAAGTCTTCCCGACATCGGCAAAACTCGGATTCAATGTCGACACACTGATGCGCCGCATCATCGAGCTTCTGCCCGTGGCACCCCCATATTTCGGAAAGGACGCTCTTACCGACAAGCCTGCGCGGTTCTTCGTCACTGAAATCATACGCGAGAAGCTGCTCACCAACCTTGACAAGGAAGTGCCTTACTCGGTAGAGGTGGTTGTGGAAAAATTTGACGAGAAAGAAGACAGCATCCACATCATGACCGTAATCTATGTCGAACGTGACTCTCAGAAAGGCATAATCATAGGTAAAGGCGGCTCGATGCTTAAGAAAATCGGTACGGAGGCACGTAAAGATATCGAGAAATTTTTCGACAAGCATGTATATCTCGAACTTTTCGTGAAGGTCGAGAAAGACTGGCGCAACCGCGAAAACAAATTGCGCTCATTCGGTTACATCGAGTAATTACTGTCAGCGCCGACGCACAAAATCGGCAAAATGATACGCCACACCGCTGCGTGGATCGGTGAAAGAGCCTGATCGCTCTTTCTCTATCCACGCTTCGCTGTCTATAGCGGGCATGAATGTGTCGGCATCGGCGACTTCTGCATCAATCATGGTGAGTCGCAGCTCATCGGCAAGAGGAAACGCCTGCCGGTAAATTTCACCCCCTCCTATTATCATTGCCTCGTCCACCCCGGCAACAAGCTGCATTGCCTCGTCAAGCGACGCGGCTGTCTCAACCCCCGGCGCAGAGTAATCGCGCTGACGGGTGATAACGATGTTGCGCCGTCCCGGGAGCGCCCCGTTGGGAAACGACTCGAACGTCTTGCGACCCATTATCACCGGCTTCCCCATCGTAATGGACTTGAATCGCTTAAGGTCGGCACTGATATGAAAAAGCAAATCGCCCTTCCTGCCGATTGCGCCGCCTTTGGCGACCGCGGCTATGATTGTAACTTTTGTCATACGGCAACCGTGGCTTTGATATGAGGATGCGGGTCGTAACCTTCAAGGGTGAAATCTTCATACTTGAAGTCAAATATAGATTTCACGTCGGGGTTGAGTTTCATCACGGGAAGCGGACGCGGCTCACGAGTAAGCTGCAAGTCGACCTGCTCCATGTGATTGCTGTAGATATGGGCATCGCCGAGCGTATGCACGAAGTCGCCCGGCTTAAGTCCCGTCACCTGTGCCACCATAAGCAGCAGCAATGCGTAGGAAGCGATGTTGAACGGTACGCCGAGGAATATGTCGGCAGAACGCTGATAAAGCTGCAGGCTCAGTTTCCCGCCGGCAACATAAAACTGGAAAAATGCATGGCAGGGAGGCAGCTTCATGTCGGGAAGGTCGGCGACATTCCATGCGCTGACGATGATTCGACGCGACTCGGGATTATTTTTTATCGTCTCGATAGCCTCGGTTATCTGGTCGATGTGTCCACCCTTATAATCTTTCCACTTACGCCACTGGTAGCCGTAAATCGGTCCGAGGTCACCGTCTGCGTCAGCCCATTCGTTCCATATTCTCACGCCATGCTCCTGCAGATATTTCACGTTGGTATCGCCCTGCAGAAACCACAGCAATTCATATATGATTGATTTCAGATGAAGCTTCTTTGTAGTAAGAAGAGGGAAACCGTCTTCCATGTTGAAGCGCATCTGATAGCCGAATACACTGTGTATGCCGGTACCGGTACGGTCATCCTTGTCTATACCGTTTTCTTTCACATACCGGAGAAGGTCGAGATATTGTTTCATTGTCAATCGTTTTTCTTTTTAATCATTGTATCGGTCATGCCTGTCACGGGGGTGCTTGCCGACGCGCTCGGGGCACTTACTTTCGGGGGTAATAGCCGCTGCATCATCGGCAGCGACAGCTGCTTGCTTGTCGGGCGATAGAATATGGCGTCGTCGGGACACACATCGATGCAGTCAAAGCAGTTGACGCAGCGTGAACTGTCTATTACATGGTCGTTGAGATTGATGCACGATGCCTTGCAGGCATATTCACACTTGCGGCAGTTGGTGCAGAGATCGGTGTCGATGTCGATATGCCATATCGAGCGTGACGACGCGACACCGAGCACAGCACCAACGGGACAAATGCTGTTACAGAATGTGCGCCCGTAAAACCACGCCGGGATGCTTATGCCTATGAAGGTGACTATGGATAATATGACTGCCACGATTGATGCCTCGATATGTCCCACATAGTACATATCCCACCAGCCAGTACTGTTGCCTAACGCGGCAAGCTCGTTGTTAATCCATCCCCACACAGGTTTCATCACATTGATGACAAACCGACTGTACATCGTGTATGGCTCCATTACCACCGGTATTATGGTGATACCGGCAACCATACTCACGGCAAACACGGCGAGACTTATGTAGCGCCAGCGGGTCAAAGGGGGCGAATAGCGATAGTCGCGCGCCGGGCCTTTGCGCGACTTTTTGCCAACATGTCCCACGATGTCAAGCCATGTACCTACCGGACACACTGTCGAGCAATACACCCTGCCGAAAAGCACAGCCACAAGGAGCCAAAATGCAATCATACTTACCGACAGCCCTACTGCGACAGGAAACATCTGTATGTGAGACACCCATCCGAGAGGGCGAAGAAACAGTTCGCTGTATTCCACCCAAAGTAACGTCACCATCACGAAGATAGCGACGGAGATGACTATGCGCCACCGTCTAAGTCCGGTCCTGGATGAGGGTCTTTTGCTCATATTCAACAAAATTACAAAAATCCACGAATAAAATTTCAATCAATATCTTATTATTAGTAATTTTGCGTAAGTAACTCGCGAAAGTTGCATAATTTAAATACGCATAGCAAATGGATTTATTTGACAAAATCAGCTCCGACATAAAGTCGGCGATGCTCGCAAAGGACCGCGTAAGGCTTGAGACTCTACGCGGCGTCAAAAAAGAATTTCTGGAAGCAAAGACCGCTCCCGGTGCTGACGGTGTGCTTACCGACGATGCCGCAATGAAGATACTTGTAAAGATGGTGAAGCAGCGCAAGGAAAGCGCCGAAATCTATAACTCTCAGAATCGTGCCGACCTCGCCGGTGATGAAATGGCACAGGCTACAATCATAGAAGAATATCTTCCGAAGCAGCTCACCGAAGAAGAACTCACCGAGGAACTACGCAAAATCATCGCCCAGACCGGTGCCACATCGGCAAAAGAAATGGGAAAGGTTATGGGTGTAGCCTCCAAGGCTCTCGCCGGCCGTGCCGACGGTCGCGCCATTTCTGCAAAGGTAAAAGAACTACTCGCTTAATAACATCTTATCTATATGCTTACAATACAGCAAATCAAAGAAGACCCCCAACGCATCATCGAGCGTCTTGCCGTGAAAGGTTATGACGGCACTGTCACCATAAACAAAATACTTGAACTTGACGACAACCGCCGCAAGACCCAGCTGAGCAACGACACGAAAGCTGCCGAGCTCAACAAGCTCGCCGCATCCATCGGCAAACTCATGAAAGAAGGCAACAAGGAAGAGGCTGAAAAGGCAAAAGCCGCTGTCGCCGCGCTTAAAGACGAACAGAAGGCTATCGCCGACGAACTGTCGCGCACCGAGACAGAAATACGCGACATACTGCTCACCATCCCCAATGTCCCTTGCGACATGGTGCCTGAAGGCAAGACCGCTGAAGACAACGTGGTGGAAAAGACGGGCGGACCGATGCCCGACCTTCCCGCCGATGCGCTTCCCCACTGGGATCTTGCAAAAAAATACAATATCATCGACTTCGACCTCGGCGTAAAGATTACCGGCGCGGGATTTCCCGTGTATCTTGGAAAAGGCGCGCGCCTGCAACGTGCCCTTATACAGTTTTTCCTTGACGAGGCAGGCAAGGCGGGATACCTCGAAGTGCAGCCTCCCTATGTTGTCAACGAAGCATCGGGCTACGGCACCGGACAGCTTCCCGACAAGGAGGGACAGATGTATTATGTCAACGAAGACAACCTCTACCTGATTCCGACAGCCGAAGTACCGGTCACCAACCTTTACCGTGACGTGATACTGAACGCCGACAATCTCCCCATAAAGAACTGCGCATATTCGGCTTGCTTCCGCCGTGAAGCCGGAAGCTACGGAAAAGATGTGCGTGGTCTTAACCGCCTCCATCAGTTTGATAAAGTGGAGATTGTGCGCATCGAAAAGCCTGAAAACTCTTATGCCGCACTTGAAGAGATGAAAGACCATGTTCAGGGATTGCTCGATAAACTCGGTCTCCCCTGGCACATACTCCGTCTCTGCGGCGGCGACATGTCGTTTACCTCGGCAATCACATTTGACTTCGAGGTATTCTCGGCTGCGCAGAAGCGTTGGCTCGAGGTGTCGTCAGTGTCCAACTTCGAGACTTACCAGGCAAACCGTCTGAAATGCCGCTACCGTGGCGAGGACAAGAAGACCCGTCTCTGCCACACCCTCAACGGCTCGGCGCTTGCCCTCCCGCGCATCATGGCGGCTATCCTCGAAAACTATCAGACCCCCGAAGGAATAGTCGTGCCTGAAGTGCTCCGCAAATACACCGGTTTCGACATCATCGACTAACCACCGTAATATCCCCACAATACAGCGAGGCTGTGTCAGTTCATTTGACACAGCCTCGCTGCATTAGTTATCTCTACGCCTAACATTCTTCACATGACCATTGCATAAATTCCTTTTTTTAATTACTTTTGTAAAAGTGCCTTACAAAGATTTGCGATTATGATGGTTCCCTATTTAACCAGTATCATGCCCATTGAACGGCAATTTTCCACCGGAGATATGCCTGTACTTGTCTCATGTTCTGACATGAATACATATATATGCAAATACGCACGTCTAAGAGGAAAAGCATTTCGACTTGGCACAGAATTGACAGGTGGCTTGTTTTCTCTTTTGTGGGGAATCAACTCGCCCAATTGTGCGCTTGTCAACATAAAACCTGAGCATTGGGACATCAAATATTCCGGCTATAGATCATCGGCACCAGCTGTGGGATATTATTTTTTGAAAGATGTAATTGATGTGAATTCCTCCTCATTCATGACTATTAACCGATCTAAAACAACCTTATATCAGTTATTACAAATTGCATTATTTGATTTTTGGGTCGCCAATGAAGATCGCACCTACAATAATCCCAATATGCTATATTGCATTAGTGATGGAAAGCTGGTTTCAATCGACTATGGAGGCATCTTGAACACATCTTCGTATGATTATGAAATGTCGCAGTTGACATCCACCGACACAATATTATATGCGGATATTTTCAAATATTTATCCTCAGGATATGAACGGCAGACAATTTGCGATTTACGCGATAATGCCATAGTCAATGGCAGGGAAGCTATTAAAAGCTGTCATAAAAATTTGCCGGTTCTTCTGAATAATATTCCGCCCGAATGGGAATTAGATAATAAATTTATCTATGATAAATTAATGCAACTTTTTGATTCAAAATGGATTGATGGATGTATTGATAATTTTATAGATTGTATCAATGATAATTTGGAGAATTAATTTATGAGCAAGTTACAATTTAGTATAATTTATGGAGTGATTCGCCCTGAAATCAACGAGCGGCTCAGTCTTGGTGTCATTATTGTCGCCAATGATAAAATAAAGATTAGATACTCCCGCAAAAAAATTAGCGTTCTCAAAGGTTTATTCTCGCCAAAAACTTATGAGCAGCTTAATAAGGTGATACATAACATATCACGCAACAATACGATTGACAGCATCAGCGCGATAAATTATATGTCACGTTATTCTAATAATCTCCTATCCGTTTCACAACTCTTGACTGTAGATGTTGCCCCGGATAAAAAGTCAGAAGATTGGCTATATCGGACTTATGTCTATGATGAAAGATAATATTCTTTATCAACCGGGAAATTAAAGGGAGCATCAAATTCAAAACTTGTTGCTCCCTCGACATTCAGGCAATTAGGGTGTGGTTATTTGCCGAATTTGTCTTTTATAAACTCTTCGGCTTTTTCCTTGACCGTTTCAACCACTTCCTTGCCCTTTTCCGTCTTGATAAACTCAGTCGCCTTTTCCACGACTTCCTTTACTGTCTCGTTATCCATAAGGCCCGCAGCCTTATCTTTCAGTTCGTCTAACATAATCTTGTTATTTGGGGGTTACTCTTTAAAATAACACTCATCTCCCCCGAAGCGTTCATACGCGGTCAGACAACTTACATTTCCAGATAAACAGAAACGGGGTCGTGCCGAAATTGACACAACCCCGTACGATAGAATTATCCGGATTCTTTCGTTATTTAACGTATTTCGCAGTCTTTCCATCGCAACATACAATGTAAAGACCTTTTGCAAAACCGGCGATGTCGACATTGTTGATACCGCTATAGACACGATATCCTTCTGCACTATATATCTCGACAACAGCATCTTCGGCAACGCCATTAACGCTCAGGATATCCCCGCTGACGCTGACAGCAAATTTGTCAGACGCGATAGAATTGATACCGGTCGTTGCCGCTTGCTTTACGCGTATACGCGCCTCCGCACCGCCATTTGACAGATAGACTGTCTTTGAACGCTGTTTCTCGGTTGCAGAAGCTGTGAAACGTACGGCATAAGAGCCGTCTTCTTTTGTCACAGGAGTAACGGTAAGCCAGTCGTAAGCAGTACCCTCAGCGACCAGCGGCAGACGGGTGTCATTATCATCATTGTTTACAATCCACCAGTTTTCAGGAGCATTTGTTGCGGAAGCCGTCACCTCTACCGAACCGGTTTCCTCAGAAAGCTCTATGATTTCTTCATCAAGCTTCAATACATGGAATGTACCGTTGAGGCTTATATAAAGTGCCGACGAATAATCCTGTAATGCCTCAGACGCAGGGTAAAGACTCAACGCCCCATTAGGCATCTTAAACATCATGTAAGCGGAATTATGATAAGCGTCATTATGCATTGACTGAGCGCAGGCTGCCAGAGTCTTGACCTTCGCATCGTCATATCCTTTCACCATAATAAGAGTCATGCCTGTCATTTCGTAAGGCTGTTCAAGGCGGAAGAATACATTATAGAATCCCCAGCCATCGATATCCTTGCCAAGCACTGAAGAGGTGGCGACGGGACTTTCGCTGACAGTACCGTAATCATCGACAGTATATATCTCGAGTGTCAGCACTGCATCGTCTTCTGCCTCAAATTCTCCGAGGGTCACCATCACGTCTTCCACCGTCAGCGGAGCGGCGGGAGCCATGAAGAGCTCACCAAAGCCGATCTGCTCTATGCCTTCGCCCCATGTATTCGGGCTACAGGTACCAAAACAATAATCGACATAATTACCGAAATGGGGAGCAACAAGCCTTTTATGCTGATAATCATAGTTGCCAAGATATACGACTTCGTCAGCTATTGCCGGGACTTTTCCACCGACAAAAAGACCGCCCTTTTCCTCGTCATCCCGGTCAAATGAATAGGCATCAGTGCCATTACCGTTTGAAGCGGTCAGTACAGGATAAGGATATGCCACACCTTGACTCCAGGGATAGGTGACACTGACGGTTTTGCCTTCAACCACATCATTCATCTCCTCGGAAGCGACATTATAGAATACCCACGAATTTTTCTCAGTGTAAGCATTTGATTCTGCAGTCCAGGATATTTCAGTATCAGCCGGAATTAACGCATAAGATTCAGTATAAGCGTGCAAACCATCGCTCACACCTGCGTACAGAGTGCCGGCAGGCAGCTGATAGAACGCTTCGGGCATCGGGGCTGCCACTGTAACGGCATCGACTGCCATAGAGTTACCCCAACCTACACTTAAATCGTTAATATAGCGGAAAGCGATTTTAACAGTTTTGCCTCTATAATCGGATAGAGAGACATTATAAGTATAATAATTCAACTCAGCCATGGCATCATACATCTCCGAGTCTGACATCCGACTGCATACATCATCAGTGAGTTTCCACAACGTCGTCCAGTTTTCACCGTTGTCGGTTGTTATAAGCACCTCAAGGTCGGTATCGATTATGTCACGGGAATACGTCATGGTGTCCCAGTCGAAATAATAAACCGAGCCCAAATCCGCCTCGGCAAGGAAATAAAGGTCATCGGCTGCTCCGACAGTTATTTCAGGGGTTATCAGCCATTCATCCTGAGAAGCGGCTTCACCTGAAATTTCCTCTCCGGCATCATTTTTATAATTCCATTTGTAAGTGAAATGAATCCAACATTCTTTCCTGCCGTCAGGAGTAATTGCAGTCCAATATCCGTCACCGGTATCTTGTCCTGCCCATGAATTATTGATATTATGACGGCACATTTCCTCGGTAGGCTTATTTTCGGGAGTATTTACCTCGGTCCATCCTTCGGGAAGCCAGTCAAGTTCATCGACATGTCCTTCAAAACCTTCATAAAATGTAGCACCGCCGGGAGCCTTTGTCACAGGGCGTATATTCTGACGGCCCTTTGAAACGACTCCGTTCTTAATCATGTCGGCATATACATAACCCTCTTTGTCGCGCACGAGACGCTTGACAATTCCGGGTGCCATCTCTTTTTGCGAAAGCACTGTACGCTGACTGTTGACCGCACTTAGTTTTGTAGATTTGACTTCTGCATGAGCTTTGGTCTTCATGATTGCTACAGTCGGAGTAGCGGCTGTCGCCATACCAAATGCCAAAGATAAGCATAATGAAAATGAGTAAAATTGCTTCATAAAAGAAGTAGTTGTTGGTTAAGTTACTCGTCTTGCAAACAAGACTCTTTAAAATAATTTCTCATAATCCCTTTTTACAAGGAACATGCAAAGCTATATATTTCCATTAACATATCCTAATCTTTTTATGCATTTTGTCAATAAAAATAAAACATATTTGTCAATTAGCGCACCATATTCCGCATTAGGCTATCATTATGCGCCAATTTCATGAAAAAAGCAAAGCATGGCGATTACTGCCAAGATCATTCAGCCATAATCATTTTCCCGGCTATATCATGCAGTATTTGTGACAAAGGACTATCTTTATATCGTGAGCCACGACATAAACATCGACAATTCCACCCTTGTCAAAGGGTGTCTTAAGGGTGATAAGGAGGCATTAAGCCTCTTTTATATCCGTTTTGCGCCTAAAATGATGAAAGTCGTGCAGCGATATGTGACTGACATGAAAGATGCTGAAGATATACTTCATGACGGTTTCATTGTGGCATTCACACGTCTTGATTCATTGCGCAACCTTGACCGGGTTGATTACTGGCTCGCGACAATCATGAAAAATCTGTCGCTACAATTCCTCAATTCGCAGGATTTAGAAGACATACTCCATGAAGTACCTGATATCGAAGATATATCCGATATTGAAGATATCATCGATTTGGACACACTCGAATCGCTTATAAAACAGCTGCCGGAAGGGTACAGAAACGTGTTCCGGCTTGCAGTGCTTGAAAACAAGTCGCATAAGGAAATAGCCAACCTGCTTGGAATTGCACCTAACAGTTCTTCTTCACAACTGTTTCACGCCAAGATGATGATGCGCAGACTAATCACAGACTATCGCCGACAAGCAGGCGCCCTTTCGCTGCTTATTCTGGCGGCTGCCGGTGTATTTCTGTTGTTACGTCAAACCAATGATCACGGGATTACTCTGAGAGAACCGATTGTGACAGAAATAAACGGTCACGATGCCACACCACCAACCCTGACCGACATACATGAGGAAAAGATTACAGCCAATAGGGACACAAGGTGTGGAACCACACCCTTAAAATCTCCAATAGTGGCAGGTAGACATGATAACGATGCTGACTCTACGGAAACAATTGCACACCCTGCCACGGCAATGCAGGAAAATGGATTGCCTACTTCCACTGACACCACCCATGCTTCCCCAGAATCAAAGATAATAGATATTGACGAGACCTATCTTGCAGATGTTGATGTCAATTACAGAAAACGACACCATGCTCAATGTTGGGCGTTAAATGTAGGGGTCAATGCCGGATTATACAATTTTAACAATTCCGCCGACAGGTCAGATTATGTTAATGACGATTTTAATTCATCCGCCAACCCGAATGACCCGACAGACGACCCGCTCAACCCCACGCCACAACGAAATGCCGCGGCGGACTACAAGGACTATAATAATGTATCACATCGACATTCAATGCCCGTATCGTTTACCGTATCGGTAAATAAATCACTCTCGAAGATGTTCAGTGTGGAGTCGGGACTGACATACACATATCTCCATTCCACTTTTGAAAGCGAAAGGGCTAAAAGCGATTGCCGGTGGCACTATCTGGGAATACCGTTGAAAATGAATTTCAATATATATTCGACTCAACATATCAAGTTTTATGCCTCGGCCGGCGCAAGAGTCGACTTCCCTATATCCTCTTATGCGACAGTCACAAGCCAGTCAGGCAATCCCGATCTCCGGGCAGGCAAATTCAATTCTGCGATAGTATGGTCGTTAACAGGCAGCTACGGGGCATCATTTAAATTATCTTCCCGTATGGAGATATTCGTTGAACCTACATTGCAATATCATTTCAGTCACAATCAACCTGTGCCTGACATCTGGACTGACAACAGATGGGATTTTTCACTCCCGGTAGGCTTCCGTCTCAACTGGTGAAAATATCGTGATGTTTCATGCAGTATTTTCCATAGACATTCATCATAATAATAAAACTTATCTAAATTGCATCAATATGGTTTCTAACTTTTCATCCTTTTTATCACGCATCTGTGCGGCATTTATCACATTGCTTGGTTTCGGCTGTTCTTCTGATGAGCCGGGCGATGAAAGCGGCTTAATCTGTATGTACGGATGTCCGACCGGAACTTTTGAGATAAAAGGGAAGGTCAGTGACGGTAATGAAAACAAACCGGTAGAGGCAGTAATAAAAGTCACCGAGCCAGCATGTAATTCCGGCGCACTTTACTTTACATCCGTTCAGACCGGTGTCAGCGGAAAATATGAGGCAACATTAAGCGGCTTCGTATTTGATGAGGTAAAAGTGGTGTGCCTGCCGATTGACACACGCTTTGAAGCAGACTCTACGTTTGTGTCCCTGGATTACATAAAGCAAAGTGACGACCATAACGTATGGTCGCTCGGTACTGCAAAAGCGACAATAAATTTCAATCTTAAAGAAAAACCTGACGATCAATGAAACCTTTGTCTGTAAGACAGCGGATTGCCCTTGAACTGAATCGCCACATAAAAAATGAACGCCGGAAGGCGCATATTCTCCGTCAGCTTTTCTGGGAGTGCACATGGCGTTGTAATTTGTCATGCCGGCATTGCGGAAGCGACTGCAAAAGCATGTCGGATATTCCTGACATGCCTGCCGATGACTTCTTAAAAGTCATCGATTCGCTGATGCCTCATGTCAATCCTCATGAAATGAATGTCGTGATAACGGGAGGGGAGCCGCTGGTAAGAAATGACCTGGAATATGTAGGGCGTCAATTATATGACCGGGGGGTTCCATGGGGCATTGTCACTAATGGGCTGCTGTTGACAGAGCATAGACTTGACAGTCTCCGCAGCGCAGGGCTACATAATATCACCATAAGTCTTGACGGCTTGGAAGACACACATAACTGGATGAGAAATCATCCTGAATCATTCAAAAGAGCCCGCAATGCCATAAATGCAGTCGTGTGTGCCGGCGACCTTAATTTCGATGTGGTGACTTGTGTAAACCGCAAGTCACTGCATCAACTATGCGAGCTAAAGAAATTGCTCGTCAATGCCGGAGTGAAACGGTGGCGGTTATTTACCATTTTCCCTGCCGGAAGGGCGGCGCGATATCCTGAATTCCGGTTGTCAGGAGGAGAAGTCCAGTCCCTTATGCAATTTATCGTTAACACCCGTAAAGAAGGAAAAATACACGCATCTTTCTGCTGTGAGGGATTTCTTGCAGGATATGAAGGAAAAGTGAGGGATTATTTCTTCGACTGTCAGGCAGGCATAAGCGTTGCCTCGGTATTGCTTGACGGCGGCATCGGTGCATGTCCGAGTATCCGCTCCGACTACCGGCAAGGCAATATTTACAAGGATGATTTCTGGGATGTGTGGCAACACGGCTTCGGCCAGTACCGCAACCGTAACTGGATGAAACGTGGCGAATGTGCCGACTGTTCTTTTTGGCGCTTTTGCGAAGGTAACGGCATGCACCTGCGCGATGCCGACGGCAATCTCATGCACTGTCATCTGACTGCCAAGTGACAGGTCAGTGACTATATGCTATTTGTGCGCCTTAATCCACTGGGATATGCGGTTTTCATAGATGTCAAATATCATTTTGACATCATTGCGGTTTATCTGACGTAAACGACTAATCCACACATTTATGTCGACCGGTACGGGAGATCCCTTGCTGCGATGGCTCAGACGCCTGAAAGCCTTCGCAATGCCGGCAAGCCTTGACAAAATATCCTCATCGCTGGTAATCATCGATGACTTGCGTATCATGACTATCGCCTCGAAACCGTCAGGGAACACCACGAATGCCGGTACAGCCATGGAAGGATAATACAAATGGAGATTTTCAAGCATCCTTTTAAGGACAAGCCCGGAAGTGGAATATTTCATCACGCCATCAACTATCTCACCGAAATCCTGCCGCTCCAGGACCGTGAGCATTGTAACCCAGAACACGCCACTGAAATTATTCCATGAAAACAGTATGTTTTCATACTTGAAGAGAGGGAAACGGCTTTTCATGCAGGTATATGGATAAGGGATTTGATTACACGCAAATATAACCTAACTGCATGAATTAACCAAATTTTTAATAAAATATTTTATACTTTTATATAAAATTCTTTTATTTTATAATTTTCAAAGGTTGCTAATATGAGCGGAGGAAGTCAATCAGGCTGGAGTCATTGAAATGGGGGACATCGTTGCCCGACATTTTGCCCTGCCGGTCGATAATATAGTATGAGGGGAATCCGGCGAGATTAAGCATAGTCATTATTCTGTTTGACGTGTCATCATCGGGGATGAAAATGTGTACAGCATTGTGGATGTCGGGCACAAGTTTTGACCATGTCTTCATGTCGGATTTCAGCCACAGAACAGCGAAGACAACATCCTTGTCTTTGAAAAACTGCCGCGCATCCTCTCCGGCGGCAAGACCGGCACGACATGGTCCGCACCAGGTGGCACTCACATCAAGATAAACCGGGCGTGACGGGTAACGTGACTTAAGCCACTCGACGGGATTTACATTGTCGACTTCAAATACAGTGTCGTTTTCCATCACGACCATGGCTCCCGGTTTCAGGACAGAATAATCAATCGAGGCAACATTATCGGCATACACTCGGTCATAATATGCCGTGTCGGCAAATTCACTTCTTGCAGGCACCTCGACATCGTCATGAGCGGCGGCATACATCATGTCACGGATGACACTCTTAGGCACACTTTTCAGATAATCGGGACATGAGAACATCAATGCGCTCAGGTGATAGGGAAATATCATCACCTTCACATTTTTCTCATTCATGATGTCAAATATCGGGTCAGTGAAAAATGCCAGCGTCTCGTCAGGCCCGTTCCCCCTGAAACCTATTGCCTGATTGGCGATACAAAAGATATTATCGAGATAAAGAAGCTCGGCGGTCTCAGGCGACAAAGAATTGTCGGAGATATATTTTTCGACCACTTTCTTCGTGCGGTCAACCTCGCTTTTGAATGTCGGCATATACTCCGAAAGCGCAATAGTGTCCGGCAGAAGTGTCACGTCATAATATATCCCGGCAAGATCGCAGAAAGCATGGGAATATTCCTCATTAAGCTGCGAATGGTCGCCTGAAAGATGAAATTCGATCGGAGTCCGCGATGCGTCGATGCTCACAAAAACCGAATCGCCCGGCTCAGCGTAGGCGTTGATAAACAGCTTGCGGTTATAATTTATCGTGAATGTATGCCCGCGATAAAACGGCACGACCACATCGAAGCACCCTGAAGAATCAAGCTCGGCGATACATCGTGAACTCTTTTCATAAATGTCACATTCGTTAACCACGAGAGTGCGCGAACCACCTTCCGGAATACCGCGCACGACACCGGAAACCTTTATCGAATTGACCGGCGATGCTATTGCCGACAATGTGAAAACTACTGCAGTAGCTAATGCCGTGAAGAAACCTTTATACATGACATGATGAATTTTGTACTGCTACAAAAGTAAACAAAAAAAGATATCCCGCAAAAGAGTTCCCCACAAATTCCCCTTCAATCCCAAACAATCTTCCTCTCATCGCACTTCGGGATAACGGATCGACAAATTGCATATTTTTAGAGCCGGGATAATAGCTCGGAGCCGGTCATGACATCCATTTTGGAGAATGCGAACAGTTTTTTGCCAAGGTCTTTGAGTGAATGACCGATGTGATAGACCTCTTCATCAATTATCAGGAAGCGGTCGTGAGCCTTGTTATAGGCATGCAGAGCCACGCCGTTTTCGGTGAAGGCATAAGGTAGGTACCTAGCCCCACCTCTCCCTTTGTTTGAGGTCACAAATTGTGACATCAAACACTCTTCATTTGTCAACTGAAACATAAAGTCGGGTGGAAAGCGCTGAATATTACGCTTAACCTCCTGATTAAGTACCTTAGTCTCAACGTCATATAACTTGGCTAAATCACTGTCGAGCATAACCTGCTCATCGCGCACGACATATATCAGAGATTCAATGTTAATAGTTGCGGGCAGTCGGTCGACGGGATTCCCTGCCGGAGGCTCACTAAGATTTACGGGGTGTTCTTGCATGGAAATATAAATTTTTCGTGCTAAAATATTTCCGCTAATATACAAATATTTTCAAACACATACACCTGATTAGTAAAATAATATCGTTAGCGATAGATTGTTACCAATCACGTCACCAGACGGCAAGAGTCAGCAGTGAAACAACTTTTTGAGATGCACGATTATGAATTTGTCAAGATTATGAATGAGGAAACTGAAAAGCAATGTGCCCCCAACAACCGCCCCCACATAAAGACCGCTCATCAAGTCGGGAAACAGCAGCAGAACTACAGAAGATACCATGCCATGACTCAGATAAGTCTCATACGAGATATTTCCCAGGAATCTTGTGACCGGATTGTCCAATCTTATTTTTACAGTAGTCAGGAAATAAAATATGATTATACTTAACCCCAGCCCTATCTTTAGCAGATATTCACCCCATAACCATACCTCCTTGTTAATTTCATACGCTACACCCAATATCGCCGCAGCAATAAGAGAAATCACCCATTTAACCGGCTGCTTCTTCATGAGCCACTGCTTTATCCCGGCAAAATGACGTATCAGAATAAGCCCCCACACAAGTCCGAGACGCTCATAACACCATCCCAACTGAGCCGACACTACATCGCCATCCTTGGATAAATAAAGATACAAGCTGCTCAGACAAACCCACAAAATGATTATCACATCGCCGATTACGGCTCTCAAATTGAATTTCCGGGATAAGAGGTTGACTATATAAAACAGCAGGCAATACTCCAACAAAATCTTGATATAGTCGTTGACACCTAAAATCTGGCTTAATCCTACGGATTTTCCAAACAGGCAGAGCACCGACACAATAGCTATGTTGACAACAAAATTCGGCACAAGTAGCGATACAAGCCTATTGACGGGGAAAGTCTTAAGATACGATTCTTTATGCTCGACTCCATATTGCATACCATAAGCTGAAATCAAAAAGAACCCGGTTACACCTATATAGGCAAAACTGCCGAGAGCATCCTGAAGAAGATTCTGTTTATCTACAGGAATATGCACAAAAATCACGATAATCGAACATAACCCCTTCAATGTATTGGTGTACTCCTTATCGAAGAAGCTCTCGCCATGCTCCGATTTTTTACTTTTCCAGATTACTGACAAAAACAATATCAGTATAATCAGAAATGTCAATAAAATATTTAACATAGATAATTAGCCCGTAATTCGTTTAATGTAATGTAAACCAATGAAACCGATATTGACATCTTCGTGACTATCCTTTAATCCGACATCGACAAAGCCATAGCGCGATACATCATGCGACACAGCCCGATAACGAGCCGGTTTATTCTCCGCCCCGTTGAACGTGTCTATGATTTTATTCCAGAAGGACATCTATTTTTAAACAAGAATCCCAAATAGCCGGGTTAAGTCAAATCAGCATGTGTCTTATCTCAATCTTCTATGCGACCGCTCTCCGGTATGTCGGCAAGCCGCTCGTTGACATACTCTATGTCCATCATGGCATCATCAACCCATGCCGACAGGGAATTGAAATTCTCGAATCCGAAGTTTTCGGCAAGCTCTTTCTTCTGCCGGGAAGTCAACTTATCAGGAGCGGAGAACGCTTCCCTCAACCGCAAGTAGGTCCATACACCCCCGCAATCTTCAATCGGCTGGAAATCACACTTCCATTTCGTGCATGTCGCAACTTCACCGGCACGCTCCATTACATCAAGCACACTGACTGTAAAAATCCAGTCATCGCCGAAGTCATAGACATATTCGAGCTTGTAGCCTTTCTTGGCAAGAAAGGCAGTCACAGGAGTGACATCGGCATCATGGGTACAGTCATCTAATCCGAAGCCCATTTCATCTCCCATCGGAATTCCTATCTGCAATCCAGGGTCATACGCCTGACGTTGAAACTGCCACAGATGACAATTTTCCAGCCCGGTCACAGCCTGGATAGCATGATGAAGCTGAGAAAAATTAAAATCAGCCGGGATGACTATCTCGCGCCACATAGGTGGCTTGGTGACATCCTTCATCTGCACCTTTAGACGCAGTGATTTCTTGTCGGCATCGGGCATGGCATGTGCGTCCTTGACCTCCCGACGAGGAGCGCTACCAAACCCGAGGTCATCAGACATTGACAATATACGCTCACGCTGCTCCGCCAACGACTTGTCATCAGCCAGAAAAGCGGCATACTCTTCCGGGGAAATACCCATCTCAGCCATTGCTGTCATGAGCATCAGCTTCATGCTTTCAAATTCCATCATATCCTTATCGGATTGAGTTGCCTTATCGTGACCGAACTGTATCGGGGCATCAAGAATCACGTTACGTTTCTTAGCCATATCTTCTTTTTCTAAGTTGCTTCACAAATCTACCACATATCTCCAACAAATCCAACAACCTGTGATTAAAATATCCCGTTCACTTTTCTTTTTTCGGTGATTAGTTTGCGCGGATGCAAAATTTTATTAAATTTGCCAAATGGGTAATCCCTTGTTTTTGAGGGATATGCTCAGTAAGTAGCACCACAATCATCCTTTAATTACATTATCATGAAGAAGCTTCTTGCATTTGTCTTTTTGACCGTTACGCTTGCTTTGGCGGCAGATAACTATCAGATTTCGTTCAATGCTTGTCTGAGCGACGGCAAACTTCAGGCTGCCGACAGCATACTTGATGAGTGGAGTCGCGCGACTCCGACCGACCCGGAGCTTTTTCCGGCACGGTTTAATCTGCTCCTTAACCGCGCCACCAGTGACGCGACAAGGCGCGATTCACTCGTTGACTGCGCTTTTGCGGAGATTGACCGGGGGATATCCGCCTACCCCGACCGCATTGATTTCCGGCTCTGCAAGTCAGAAGCGGCATCGGTCGAAGGCAGATGGAGTGCTGTAATCGAAGCGGTCGAGGGTATGCTGGATCATGATGTCGAAAATGGCGGTCACTGGCTCGGAATGGGGAATACATCGCTGACCAATGCTGCTACTCTCCTTGCCGATGCTGTATTCGAGCGTCTCGGCGATATTTATAGCTCTGATTCGCGTACCGTGGTCAATTCTGCCCTGTCAACTGCCGATAAGGCGGCGAAGCGCTTCGGCAACGATGTCAGGATTCTCAATATGGCGGGCAATCTCAATTTCGGCGTTGCAAACAACGATGCCGCACTGAGATACTTTGAAGAAGCTGCGCTTATCGCCCCCGACGACGCCATACCACTTACCAATATAGGCTACATCAAATATCAGCAGGGCGACAGTGTCAAGGCTCTTGAAATATTCCGCAAGATAGAGACTGGCGACTATGATGAAGAGAGCCGGAATATTGCACGACAAATGATTGCGCAGATAACCACCCCTGTTCAGAACATGCCGGAATATTTCTACTTTTTCCGCTATATGCCCCAGATTGCCGAGCAAGTCACAAGTGCTGCCTCTCTTCTTGACATAAAAATGATTAACAGCCAAATTCCGGCTTCCAACAAACTGCGTTCGCCGTTTGCCGATACCGATATCAAGGTTGACGACATCACGCAACTCGAGGGAGAGCCGAAGGTCGTGGTGTGGACTTTTCCGATGCCTAAGAAGATACCTATGTGTCGCTACATAGCTTTCGTTGCCGACGGCAAAGGCAAGCATAAGATATTGACACTTGAAAAATCACTGGAAAACTATTGGATTGTGGGCACGATGAAAGGCACCGAACACTCCAATTTCGGCGACGTGCCCTATCCAGATGACGCCGCGGCATTTGTCGAGGCTCTCCGCAAAAAGAAACTTCTGAAGTAAGCAAGCAGACCTCCTGCATCATGGCAAAGTCATGGAGCGCTTGTTGTGAGTTTTTGGAGGGACGGAGTGCTACCGGCGACGCCCATCTCGGGCATGTGTTTCCCGACGGACCGCGTTCAAAAGGCGGATTGAGATATTGCATCAACAGCGCCTCGCTCCGGTTCATTCCCGAATCGGAAATGGAGGCTGCGGGCTACGGCGAATACCTGCCGCTTCTCGACCGGAAATGACTTATGAAGTACATACACATGGCACATTTCAAAATCCGGGATACTCACCCCATTAGCGCATCGAGGCTTGACCGAGATAAACCCCGGAATATGGTCGCATATTAGCCACGCCATCGCCTGCGGCGCTCTACTCCAGCAAAGAAAACCACGGGGTAAAACCGTATAAAACAGCAATGACCAAGAAAACTATTCTTTTCTTAGCCATTGCTTATAAGTGAGCTATGTGGATTTTATCGCTCAATATTCGTCCTCGTTGAAGAAAGCTTCAATGACTTTAAATTAACATCTTATATCATTGCTCTAAATAATAGGCAAGTGAATTTGGCGAGCAAAGACGATGGAAAGCTATTGAATTCTCAATCAAATCTTCTGCCTGTCATGATTTTCTGTTCAGGATTTATAATTTTTGAACAGAAACCTTAGAATACTGTTCAAAAATCGCGATTTATGAACAGTATTCTTCTAATACTTTTCATAAATCACCAATTCTGAAAAGCTTTATTGCTTCTCAGATACGGATTCGATAGGCGCAATACTACCAAAGTGATTGGAGTCTGAAACGCTCATGAAGAGATTTATCAAAGGAAGATTCATATAATAATAAGATCTTCCTATCTTTATTCTTTCAATTAACCCGGTCTCAACCAAAGCGTTTAAATATCTGTTTGCCGTGATTCGACTAACCATCATTTCTTTTTCAAGAAATTCCACTTTAGTATAAGGATGGAAGAAAAGGTTATTCAAAAGTTCGTGTCGATACTGTTTCCCAAATTTAGGGCGGAGTACGGTCTTAAATTCAACCATCAGCTTGGAGATACCCTTGACAAGACGGGTAGTTTCGATTGCTGTTTCTTCAATTCCCTTTAGCATGAACAGAATCCATGCTTCCCATTGTGTCGCATTATCATCATTCTTGTCTCTGATTGCCTGAATCAGCCGATAATATTCTCCTTTATTATGAGTGATATAACGGCTAAGATAAAGAATCGGCAGATCAAGACATCCGGTAAGAACAAGATATAAGACGCAAATGATACGTCCGGTCCTGCCATTCCCGTCGTAGAATGGGTGTATGCTCTCAAACTGATGGTGGATGATAGCCAGCTTGATAAGGGGATCCAAATCGGAGAGACGTTCATCGTTTATGAAGCGTTCCAGATTATCCATCAACTCCAAGATGGTCTGCTTATCTTGCGGAGGCGTGTACACTGTCTTCCCATCCGAGCGTTTCAATGCTGTACCGGGCACACTTCGGAAGCCAGCGGAGTTATGCTCAAGCATCTTCTGAATCTCCTTGATTACTGAAGAAGTCAGCACTCCTTTTTCCTTGACAAGGTGAAAGCCCTGTTGTAGCGCTTCTCTATAATTGAGAACCTCTTTTGTAGCGGCATTAGCAACAAAATTTGACAACGACTCAGCAGCTCCTTGATATAGGTCATCTTGAGTAGTAACAATATTCTCCACCTCAGAACTATCCTTTGCCTCCTGTAAGGTGAGAGTGCTTACAAGTATATTCTCATTAGGTATCGTCAATGCTACTCCCTTTAACTCAGCTAAGCGTCGATTAGCCTGGTTAAGCTGTTTGAGAATTGCCTTGGTTTCCAGATCATACGCAAGTGGCAAATGTGGGATATTGTATTCGCTCATAAACATCGTGATTGTATGAATACAAAATTAACCGATGCGGATGACTGTAGCAAGAAATATGCTTAGTAACATATTTTCAGTTCATGACCGACTGCCGACGATATTTTCCCAGAGTGCATTGTCTTTTCTGCCTGCCCATAATTTGAGTTGCTATCCAAAATGCAGAAATATTTTCTGCAAATGCAGCGAATTTAGGGACGTAAATCAAGCGATTTAGGGCGAAAAATAAGGATGTCGGAGATTTGCTGCGTCCCCAACATCCTGTAAATGAGCTTGTATTTCAGCGCGTTTTATCGCGTTTTGTTTAGTATTCCTCCTCGTTGAAGAGATACGAATAAATTACCTTTCAGACAGTTATCTTGATTTTACTGAAATTAGACAAGCAAACTTTGCTATACAAGGCGATAAAATGCTCCGTGTCGAGAATCACTTTAAGATGATTTTCTTAGTCTTATTGCCTTGGAGAATTATATATATCCCTGACGAAAGATTTTTGAGATTATCTCGATTGCAGTCCTTCTTTATTAATAATCCTTGCATATTGTAAATATCGAAGCGTTCATCAGCATCAGCGAATATGTCGTCTATGCCTGAAATACTCGTAACTATGCATTCTGCAGACAAATCAGAACCATCGGTTGTCCGTGCCGAAATAATACAACTGCCATCTTTGATTACGTTTACAAGACCATTGTTGTCGACTGTTGCTATACTTATATCGCTCGATGTCCATTCAATAGTCTTATTTTCCGCTTCGTCCGGAGTTATTATGGCGTTGATTTGAAATATCTCACCTTCAAAACCGGACCATTCAGCCGGGTCAAGTGAGATTGCCTCAACAAGAACAGGTTTGACGATAACAGAACAAGACGCGGAAACGCCGGAGCCATCTGCTGCTGAAGCTGTAATTATACATTCGCCGATTCCAACAGCCGTAACTAAACCGTCACTATTGACAGTAGCCACCGACTCATCGCCCGAAGACCACGTCAACGTCAAGTCATCTACATTTGCAGGCAGTATTCTTGCATTAACCTGTAAGATCTGCCCCTTTGTGCAAATCCATTCAGCCGGGTCAAGTGAAATTGACTCAACAAGTACAGGCTTGACGGTGACAGAACAAGACGCGGAAACGCCGGAGCCATCTGCTGCTGAAGCGGTGATTATACATTCGCCGATACCAACAGCCGTCACCAAACCATCACTATTGACAGTAGCCACCGACACATCGTCTGATGACCATTCGATAGTTTTATCAGTGGCATTCTCGGGAAAAGACAAGACTTCAATTCGGAACGACTCGTTTCTTACACCAGACCATTCCGTTGGAGTGATAGATATATTCTCCACAAAAACCGGATTGACTCTAATCATACATGTCGCAAAAATATCGTTATTATTGAGGGATGCAACTGTTATTTCGCAAGTGCCTATATTATGTGCACTAACAATTCCCATTTGATTGACAGAGGCAATGTTATTGTCACTTGAAGACCACACCAATTGATTTTCAGTAGCGTAATCCGGTTTAAGTTGTGGAATTAAATGCAACTCTTGATTTATAAGAATGTCATAATCAGTTTCTTCAAAAGAAATAGATTCAATCTCTATATTAAAAAAAGGCCGCCAAACACTGTCTGTAATATATCTTTCGATTGAACCATCCGGAATCTTCACATTTACATTTTTATATTGTTCTGTAGTAAACGAGTTCATCTTTGGGGGATTAGCCGCTTTTGATACAATTTCAGATAGGCGTTCGCATTTACTTGGACTTAAAGCCCTCCCGTCATTAACAAATTCACCTAATTCAAGTGATACTAAATCAATAATCAATGAATTTTTAGAACAGTTTCTACCTAAATATAAATGAGTAATATTATGAGGGAAAGCATTATTTTCAAATTCCAACGGAGAATTACTATCATCAATCGTGAGTTGTGATATACAATTGCATCCTTTAAATGCATTATTCCCTATAGTTTTGATCGAATTCGGAATTTTAATTGAACGAAGTGATTCGCAATATGCAAACATATCGGGATTAATTTCGGTGACTTTATTACCAATTATCACTTTACTTAATCCTTTTTGGTTATAAAAATAAGTCCGTTGTAGATTTCTTCCCAGATAAACATATTCCAAAGAATTTGTCGCAAACAATTCTTTATCAGCATAGTAGTCAGTCTTTAATGGGGTATCACTATCTTCAATGATTAATGTCTTAAGACTGTTACAATCTGCAAAAGAACGGTGCCATGACTCGACGGACTTCGGTATAGTAATGGTTGTAAGAGATTTGCAATAATAAAATGCACAGTATCCTAATTCGATTAGTGAAGGTGGTAATTTTACTGATTCAAGACTCGTACAACAGTCAAAAGCATGGTCTCCTATCTTAGTTACGGAATTGGCTATAATCAGATTATCTAATGATTCGCAATTATAGAATTGATTATCTACAATCGAAGTTACATTTCCCCCAATAGTAACCGACTTTAAAGACTTAAACTCGCAAAATGGGCTATAAAAGTCCGTGTAAGCAATGTCTCTTCCCTGGTATAGAGATTCCAATTGAGTTTTTCCAAAAATTTCACTACCAAGGATATTATCAGTGACGAAAGTCAACAAATCAGCGGTATCTTCAATTGTCAAATACCGTAAATTTATGCAATTATAAAATGCTCCATGATCAATTTTTTGAACTGATCTCGGTATTGTTATCGATTCTAACGAGGAGCATCCGGAAAATGCATACTGTTCAATTGAAGATACGTTATTACCCCAATTTACAACTTTTAGTGATTCACAACCTGAGAATGTAAAACTCTCGATACTCTTTATATTATCGTTTAGTGTTATTGATTGTAGATTCTTACAGTCTAAAAATGCATGATTTCCAATGTAATTAACTAAATCACCAATGACAATATTTTTTAAAGATACGCATCCTTGGAATGAATAAGAGTCCAAATATTTTACACTCTCAGGAATTACAATTTCTGTCAGACTGGTACAGCCTGAAAATGCATGCATTGCAATAGTCCTTATTGATTTAGGCATCGTTATACTTGTAAGATTTTCACATAATGAAAAAGCGCCCCTTCCAATTTCTGTAACACTATAATCCACACCATCATGTGTTATAATTTCCGGAATAATAATGGAACCTTCATAAGATTCAGGTCCCTTCTGAACACTAACTTCTGAGCCGGATTTCTTCAGAAAATAAATGCCATCACTGAAAAAATCATAATTATAAGCGTGGGCAACTATTGGAGATAACAAGCCGACTAAAATTAAAATCAAATTTTTCATAAATCGATATTGTTTGTCGTAAGAATATATCATAATTAAGTCAAACTAAATTTCAACGTCAAAATACTTTAAAAACACTTCCATTACTTTGGATTGACCTACTCAAACCGTCTTTATCGGTAAATAGAGTAAACTCATTAATTCCCAGTCGCGAAAGGCTTTTAAGAACCGAGGATTTATCTTTAGCCTCAATTACACATGATTTAAGATTTGTCTCATAGGAAGGAAAGAAATCCAAGTTACGTTTATCCGTTCCCCAAAGAGTAAAACAACCTTGCTGCGTTTTAACTCTTTCATCCATATATCTACCTATGATTGGTAGCGGTTCTTCAAGTTCCCTGCTGTTTATATCATAGTTGAACTTCACCTTGACAAATTTGCATATCTCCTCAAAAGTCCAGTTAAGGGCAGCGCAAAGTCTTGCCTGTCTCATTATCTCCTGATAATAAGTAGGAACTGATTTGTTAGGTTTGAGTTTCTTATAACTGTTCCATGGATTCAAGGCATACACTATTGCATCTTTATCATCTAACTCTTTACTTGAGCATGCAAAGAAAAGAGCTACAAGGGGAGAAATACTCCAATCAAGAAGCCTTGTGGGAATGAAATGATGTTGCATTTCTATAAGAATACGCTCCATCGAAGATAAATAGTCGCAATCCTTCACAAATGCCTGCTTGTAGTCCAAAATTATTGTTCTCTCATCGTATATTGAGTTTCTGAACACTGCGGGTAGCAATAACCATTGTTTGTCTGCATGACCTCTGAAAAATAAAGGACGCCTATTGAAACTTAATCCTTCGTAACAATCTTGAATCCACCGCAAATAGTCCGATAGAATCGAAGACCCTTTGGATGAAATTATATCATTATTCATGATTATAGTTTGCCGCGGTCATCCTCTCGTTGGCGATTAGATTGGTTTATACGAGAAAAGCGTAGGAATCTGTATCTGTTACCGTCCTACTGCTTGAGGCTTCTCGCATTGCCCATCGATAGTCGGACGGCAACGAAGAAGCCCTACGCTTGTATATGCAATCAGTGCGTCCGGCTCTATTCCTCTCGAAATATCGTGCCGGATGCAAGATAATTACATATCCACGGGCATCTACCGTTGCTCAATCCCTGACTATCGATAGAAATTTTGCGAGAATTTCAAGCAGTCAAGAATCAGCGCGGATAAACGCTTTTCATTATGTCTTACCTCCCGCCCTCGTCCCCGCTACCGGGGCTTCAAACGGTCTGCATTCGCAAATGTAATAATAATTTGTGAGAATCCGATTATTAGTAATAACTAATTTTTAATAAGTAACTCGCAAATTAGCTGATATATAATTATTATGAAGTATTTGCGAGGGATTTTACGGGTGGAAAGAAGGAATGTAGCGAGCTACATGACTGATTGACAGCCGGGAAATCACCGGAAAGACGAATAAGGATATATCAGCCCGTAGGGTTACTGGAATAAAAACTTATAAACTAATTTTTAAGAGTTACTTACATTCACGCACATTACGTCAATTACTACGTTAGAACTGAGTCAGGCTCATCATTCCATGCCTCTTCATCATGCAGCTATAGGCAAAATGACAGTTCATTTCTCGATAAAATATAAGTAGACAAGGTAAGCTACCTGATTAGAGCGGCTTACCTTGATGTCGGGATAGAGGTGCGTCATTCTTTTATGGAATCGAGCTCGCGGAATAATCTGATATATTGTGGCCAATAATGTACTACGCTGAAAATGACGGCAACCGCAAGACCGACCGCCATAGCCCAAAAACCGGTGCGGTTATATGCCCACGCATTTGGTAACAAGAGCGTAAGCAGGATTACTATACCTATGCCGAATACAATTTCGCCGGACAACACGAGCAGTCTTAGCCTGGCTGTCCTGGAGAACAATTCTGCAGGCGGTAGAGCCGCGATGTTGATGTTGCGGAGTTTGATATACATGAAAATATACCAGATAGCACCAAGTAGGAGATATACAACCAGATATATCTTCAGAGTGACAGGGAACGAATGAGGATTTATGCCGCCGATTGCCGCTGCTGCGAATACAGCCGCAAGAATCAGGCAACCTATAAATCCCTGACGGAATTTCTTCAGAATTTTTGTTTGTGCCGTTTCGGAAGCCGATATATTTATCTTAATCTCAGTGTCGGTCTTGGCAAGTACCTGTTCAAGGGTAGACATGCTTTTTTTGAGTTCATCGAGTTGCATATTACATCTGTTTTGAGAGTTTGTCTTTTATACGGTGAATTTTTGTCGCAACGGTATTGCGTTTCATTCCAAGAGTGTCGGCTATTTCATCATACGAAAATTCATCGAGCCATAGGAGAATTATTGCTTTCTCCATATCTTCAAGCCGGTCAATGAGGGAGTGCAGGTGTTGAAGATTTTCCCGCTGCGCATCGTCAATCGCTGCCGCGACATCAATAAGCCCGAAATCAACCGAAACCGTCTCTATACGTCTTCTTGATGAGCGCAATGTCATGAGCGCGGAATTTACCGCTACCCTGTAAATCCATGTCGACATTTCACTCCGACCTTTAAACTGATTTATTCCCAGCCAGATATTGACATAGATTTCTTGCCGGAGATCATCGAACGGCACTTTTTCGGAAGCATAGAAGTAGCTGACCTTGTTGATAATCGGGGAGTGCCGTTTGATAAGCTCGGCAAAATCCCTTTCGTTTATTGGCGGACTTTCCATATTGAATTTGTTTTGCCCCGTTAGATGCAATTTTAATCCTGAAAGTTTCATCATTCCGAAATTTCTTGAGGCTTTTTGCCCGGCAAATGCAAAATTACGAATCCCCAATGATTAAACATCACCATTTCGACACATAATATCGAAGAGTCGAGCTGTCTTCCAACAACCCTCGATGGCTACCTGCGGAACGAATTGGCGTTGCAAAATTGCCCTGAATGAAAATACACAAGCGATTGACACGCTTATTTCGTTGCTTGCCAATCGCCTGGGTATTAGCTCTTTATGTCTTAAAACCGGGCTGACTTTATATCAATACTCCTCCTCGTTGAAAGAATGAATTACAATCTAATTATAAGATAGTTACGTAATTATTGTCAAAAATAGACAAGTGTATTTTGCGGTAAAAATTCATGAAATGCAATGACTTTTTATCTATGATTATGTCAATTTGGAAGAAAATGAGGAAATCCCCTGAAGTTATAAGAAGGAAGAATAATCAATCTATAATTTGGAAAATTTTGATACCTGTTTTTGACGACTGATGTTTAGGCGGGTCATATAAATAGAACGCTAAAACAAATAAAAGCATGAACATAAGCTCAAAATTGAAAATAATGGCAATCGTGGCTTTAATAGTAGCCGGTTGCAGTCAGGCAGATGCTCACCGTCCTCATCGTCATCACATTCATCACCCGGCACGTGTTGTAGTCATCCCAACTCCGGTACACCGCCATGTGGTTATGAAACATGTTAGCAACCGATTCAGCCAAAAAGAACGGTTGGCAATGGCGTTAGCCTATCTGAACAACAATCAACGGCTCACTGTCAAGCAATATGCGAAAATAACATCGCTCAACAAGGATGCGGCAGAGGCAGAACTTGACGCCTTTGTACAGGATAGAAATATTCCTATCCTGTCATTCGTTGAAGGTAAAAAGAAATTCTATATTATGCCTGGCGCAAGCTCATGACTGACGATGCCGAATTAATCAATGCAATCCGGTGTGATTCCGAATCAGGTTTCCGTATCTTGATGAAAGAAAAATGGGAGACTGTGTATTGGCATATCCGGCGTCTGGTGATACATCATTCTGATGCACAAGACGCTACACAGGAAACATTTATCCGTATATTCCGGTCAATCGACAAATTCAAGGGCGACAGTTCTCTTAATGTATGGATTTATCGTATTGCCACCAATGAGGCTCTCAGGTTGATTGGCAAACGGCGTGATAACATAATCTCCCTTGAAGACAACGATTCGTCAGAGGCGAGAACGATAGCAGATGAGGAATATATCAATTATACGGATATCGAGGCTGTGAAACTGCAGAACGCAATCCTTTCTTTGCCAACCAAACAACAACTGACATTCCACCTGCGATATTACGACGAACTGGAATATGAGGAGATTGCCAACATAATCGGTTCAACTCCATCAAGTGTCAAGGCAAGCTATCATATTGCCAAGGAAAAGATAGTCAAATACATGAATGCTTAAAAATATTATAATGGCTCAAAAATTTGATTTCAACGATATTGGGAAACGGATGCCATACACGATGCCGGAGAAGACTTTCGGTGAAATGGAAGCTCATGTTTTCACAACATTGAAAAAAGACAGACAGAATATGCGCAAACGCCGGATTCTCCGATGGAGTTCAATCGGCGGGATTGCAGCAGCGGCAAGCGTCGCATTATTGTTGATGATAAAGCCCCTATCGGCTGTACAAAATGACCCGTTGACTCAGATAGACCTTGCATTCGGCAATCTGAGCGAAGCCGATCAGGAATATCTTATCGAAATATATCACGAGGATTATTTTCTAAACCAAATACAATAACAAACGCATTATGAAACAGTTATTGCAAGTTGTCCTTATTGCCATCATGGTAGTGGCAAGCGGTGCAACAGCTATGGCACAGAATAGCGGCAGTCAACGATTGTCGCGTGAAGAACTTGCTACCAAGCAGGCACAGTACATCGCACATGAACTTGCGCTTGATGAGCCGACCACCAATAAATATGTGGAAACATATTGTCAGTACCAGCGTGAAATCTGGGCACTTGGCCCACGTAAGGGGCTGACCACCGAGCAGCGCCTTGATCGCAGCCAGAAAATTCTCGACCTGCGAAAAAAATACTATCACATTTACAGCAGTTTCCTTTCCGAACAGCAAATTGACAAGGCTTATAAGCTTGAAAAGAAGCTCCTGGATAGAATGGGTAAGGGCAACGACAAACGAAAGAATCATAGAAATCGCAGATAGATAATAACATGAACGCTGGAAAAATCTTCCGGATCTGGATGTCGTTAATCGGCATCCTTTTCTGCGCGGCTGAGGGTAAATCAGAGAATAGTTTGATTTTTGAAGCAGAAAAAATTGTGGCAGCAGGAATTGAATTGCCATACAGAGTCGCGCATACAAGCGGCACGGGCAATCCAGCACTTGTGATTTACCTGCATGGCGGTTCAAGTAAAGGAAACGACAATGATACCCAAATGAAAGAAGCCGGTATTGACAGCATCGCCAACTATCTTGACTTTAAACAACTCAATGCGGTCTATCTTGTTCCTCAATGTCCTTCTGACAAATCGTGGGGCGGTCCGATGCTTGGAGTCCTGAAGGCTTTGATTGACAGGCATGTCCTCTCAGAATCGTTAGACAATACCGACATCTATATTTTTGGCGGTTCGATGGGTGGAACCGGAACATGGAGTATGCTGTCTGCATATCCTCGTCTGTTCACCGCAGCCATGCCTGTAGCCGGAAATCCGTCAAAGTGTTATGCTGACAATGTGGCAACGACCCCTGTATATACAGTAATGGGAACATCAGACCGGATTATGAGCGTTGAAACAGCATCGGGTTTTATCGATGAACTGAATGCCCGGGGTGCGATTACCAGATTGGACATAGAAGAAGGCTGGACTCATGAAGTAACATGCATCCATAGTTATACCACGAAGCGCCTCGATTGGATATTCGGACACAACCGTAATTCTTCTGGCATAGAAAACCCGTTGGCAGAAGATAATATTGTAAAATCAATACAATACGTCTCTCTTGATGGCAGACAATTATCCGAGTCTCCATGCAAAGGTTTTTATATTGAGCGATTAATATATAATGATAGCACCGTTGCATAATTCAAGATATTGAAGTGAGCGGCGAATATACCCATCATAAGAAACGTAATAACTTTCATCTTCTTCCATTCATACTTCGTTTCGGCTGAGGTGGTTTAAGCATCTTGTGGGCTTGCATCATGCAACGGTAGGCAAAGCGGCGGTCGTCTTCAGCTGGATTGCGGTCCCAAGGGAGCGATGTGTCGCCACCACCGCCTCTGCATGACCGGGCGAACTGGGTTGCGCCATCGAGATAGCCGAGGAACAGATACATGGCACACTTCAAAATCTCGTTGGGTTGCTCGGCTATTGCTGTGAGAAAGTCGCCGTCAATATCGGCTTTCAGTTCCGACGGCATGGCGTCCAGCAGTGAACGGACATCGACAACCATTCTGGCAAAGACGGCATCGGTCAGCCTCATGCGCACCTGCTCCTGATTCTTTTCCGTGAACTCGTGGAAATTCTTTTGAGCATTATCGCGTTTCTCGCTGAGAGCGTCAAGTTCATTCTGAAGCTCGGCAAGTTGCCGGTCAGCGAGCTTGAGTTTATCGCGTTTGTCGGCGAGTTTCTGTCCAGTAGATTCAAGCTGCTTTTCAAGCTCGACGATGCGGCGATGCAGTTCGGAAACATCTCCGGCACCATTCTCGATGTCCGCTTCCAGTTGTGCTTTCTCTTCATACAGTTCAGCCTCCTGTCTTTCAAGATTCGCAATCATGGTTGTTAGACCCTTCACTCGCCGCTCCGATTTTCGAATCTCATCTTCAAGCTGTCGCAACTGTTCGCGGTTGTCGTCTATAAGGGTTTCAAGTCTGGCGTTCTCACGGTGAAGGTCGCGATTGTATTCAGCGGTCGAGCGATGGCGTGCGCCGGTTACGTGGATGTCATCGCCACGGTCGAGGCCGTATTTGCGGTTCACTTCGGCAAGCCGGGTATGCAGGTCTCGCATGTGCTGCTTCGCTTCGAATTTGTTCTTGCCTCCGAGTACCTCCTTTGAGCAGAGGCGTCCGTCGGCTGTCAATGGTACGAACACACAGTGCGCATGTGGTCCCGTCTCGTCGAGATGTACGATGAACGAGGCTACGTTTTCCTCTCCGAATTCACGGCACACAAAATCATACACATCCTTTGCCCATTGTTCGATTTCGGGTTGTCGAATAAGATGTCTGTTTGTTTCCTCATACTCGTTCAATACTTGGGAGCCGAAAGCCATTTCACGCATCCGCTCACGGTTGCCACCGAATACAACCATGACTGCACGGTTTGATATGGCGGTAACACGGGCGTTAGAATTAAGCCGTGCGTTGATTATCTCATCTACTTTCTTGTCAATACGCTGCGATTTGTCAACGGCGGTTATCTTGCCTCCTAGTCCGACCTGAAAGTTCAGTGCGGATCGGGAGCGGTCATAGTTGTGGTCGGGATTCTTGGCCTTGCGCTCGAACAGTTCATCACTCCAGTTGCGCTGATGCTCGTTGCTGACATTGGCTGCTACGGACTTTACAGCCTTGAAGTCCATCATCTGTTTTGGTGAAGACATAAAGTTATTGGTGTAATTGTTTAGGTTGAATAAAATTGTTTCATAGTTGCGCTTGCACTGTCTGCTCTTTCCGCACAGAAAGCCGTCCGCCTTCGCATGAAGGTATATTAGGCTATACCTTGAAGGTTATTATTGCAAGCAATCTTGTTCCTTCTTTCCGAATCCATAAGAACCGAATATTTCAGGTTTACAAGAGGCAACCGTCTAATGTAAAGCAGATTGATTTTTGATGAAATGATGAACAGCAGACATAATCTGCTGTTAAACAGTGATATACCATTCATCATAAGTCAATTATTAAATGAAGGGAAAGAAAAAGGCATATCCTAATCGGTCCTTGTGCCAATGATGAGAGCCTACGGCGTTATAACTTGCTTATTTTCATCCCTTTCATTAAAGTATTCATCAATTCATCAAAATAATGATAAATTCAAAATAAAATCTTTGGTAACGGTGTAATATCTGCCGACGGCTGTCTTGGCGGTGTACTTTGCCGGGGACATGCCGACAGCATAGGCGCGGTAAGTGAGGGAGTTCGATACCGGCTTGAGGTGCCAGTAGATTTGCAGGAGACGGCGTATCTCGCTTGTGTCTGCACGGACATTGCGGTAGGTGAGTAAGGTGGCGATGTCGTTCACAACGAATGATGCCGATGTCTCGCCAGTGCTGTCCATTATATCCATGAGCAGCTCGGCAACCTCAAACTCAATCTTGGAGCGGTTGGATATTACGATACGGTTGAGGGCTGCGGTACGGAGTCTTTCCGGACTGAACCACATTCTGTTTTCGCATTGTACCGATAATTCTCTCTGCACAAGGAAGTGGAGAAACGCCGGAATCTGTGCCACAAGTTTCTTCATGAAGAACGGGTCGTCGGTTTCCAGAGAGTTGACCTTGCGCACCCAGTAGCGGACTTCCTCTCGGTCGATTACAATAGGGAAATGCTCGTTGTTGGAACAGAGGACAAACTTTCCGAAGAAGGCAATCTCATTTCGGTCCTTCCCTTTGGACTCCATTTTGTATGAGGTTGCCGTACTCAGGTTCTTCAGTCGTTCTGAGTCTTCGCGTCGGGAGAGCAGGACTTCATCGACCATGATAAGCAGCTTACCAGCCCAGTCGGAATTGAACTTGCTTCGGAAATCCTCGTTGGTGTTGAAGGTGGCGTTGTCCTGAAAGATTGCCTTTAGCAGATTGAGGAAAGTGGTCTTGCCGGTGTTGCGTTGCTCCGATACCAATATCAATATAGGTAGCTTTTGAAGCGGCATCTGATACAGCAACTGGATATAGTCAAGACCATACTCGTAATGTTCCTCGAAGATGTGGCGAAGCAGGTCGTCAATCGCGCTCCAATCTCCCGGCTCAGGATGATGGGTGATTGGCTCATAAAGATTGTATGCGTTGCCGATTATCTTGCGGTAATCGGTGTGGCTCGGAACAGTGCAGAAACAGTCATACTTAGGCACATCTTTCAGATAACTCTTCCCGAAGTCAGCTTTGATTGTCGAAGCCTTCCAATAGACAAGACACTTACAAGTGGTTCCGTTCGCTTGCGGTCGATTGACTTCACGATAATAATCCGTGCCGACTCGGATATAGGGGCACTCCCTGTCGTCTTGATTCGACAGTTCGTCTTGTCCCATCGTATCGTCAGTGTACTCGACATCCGACACTTGTGTTTCATCATCTGATGCCGCATCGTTGTGAGTTGGTTCAACAACGAATGCCGGGAGTAGCTTGATGGTGTCAGATGGCGTCAACATACTGCACCTCCTCCGGTGGCAAATGCTTCATACTTGAAGCGTTGTAGAAATGTGTCAACATCATTCTGTGTATACCAGAACTTGTCCCCGTGTCGGGAATAGGAGAGGTAGCCATTATCCCTGAGGTTTTTGAGATAACGGCTCTCCACACCGAGCAGTTTCATCAGCTCCTTGTTGGTGTAGATGCGGCACTCGTTTGGAGTGCCATTGCCCGAGGTGCTTCGTTCCTGCGATTCCTCAAGCACATGGAGGATTCTTTTGAGCATGTCCTCCGCTGTTGTAATTTCGATACTTGATTTTGGCATTTATATATTGTTTATTCTTTTGTGCGCTGCGGATTTTTCCGCCATCATTTTCAAATCGGCTGCAAAAGTATCTCATTCGCCATCGATTTAGAAATAATGCACACAAAATGCCCTGATTTTTAGCTCAGTATAACTAAATCACAAAATCGGCACTAAATTACGGCACTCTGGCTCCATAGATTACGGTTACAAAACTTTGATACGGACATGAAAAAAGGAGGCTTGTCACCTCCTTTCAAGTTGAATTATATGTTTATCGCTATTACATCGTCGTAATTCAGAGTTTTGACAATAGTTCTGAGCCTGTCATGACATCCATTTTGGAGAATGCAAACAGTTTCTTGCCGAGGTCTTTAAGCGAATGGCCGATGTGATAGACTTCCTCATCAATTATAAGAAAACGGTCGTGAGCCTTGTTGTAAGCGTGTAAGGTCACGCCCGGATACTGGGCATTGTGTCGCTCAACATCCTGACGGAGCTGATCAGAAATCCTGCCATCGTAAATATCCACAGTCACACCCGAATTCCGTTTTGATAATTGAACAAGCACAGAATCATCAATATAGCTGTCGATAACCACTATGCGTTTTTTTGCCTTGCGAATCAAATCAGCAACAAAGGCGTATGCATCAAAAATTTGGCCGTCGAAGAAAATGCCCTCCTTAGGTTGAAGCGAACTGCGGACAAAGAAATCGACCTTTTCTGTGAGTTGTGATAATTGGTGGTCGTGCTCGGAAAGTCTGCGGTCAATCCTATCCTCCATCAGCATAAGCCTCTGATTAACAGAATATCCTCGCAGAAGATATTCTTTCAACACCTTGTTTGCCCATTGACGGAATAAGGTAGCATTTCGGCTATTAACTCTATAGCCGACTGATAGAATGGCATCTAAATTATAGAATTTAGTCTGATAAGATTTCCCGTCTGCGGCAGTATATTCCAAAATGGAATGAACTGAATTTTCATCGAGTTCACCACTATCAAATATATTTTTGAGATGCTTGGATATTGCCGGTTGTTTTACTCCAAACAATTGAGCAATCTGCTGTTGTGTCAACCATACGGTTTCTTGCTGGACTCTTACGTCAAGCTTCATCGTTTCATTCGGCTGATAGAGTATTATTTCGTTTTCTGTCTTTTCCATATGCAAAAATATCAAAAGTTTATGATAATTCTCCGGGGAGGAATGAGTAGTGCAGCCTTTCGACCTCGGCGGTGAGCGTCTGGGGCAGTAGCCGGGCATAGACCTTTTCGGTGATGTCGGTGGAACTGTGTCCGAGAAGACGGCTTACAACGGTCATGGACAGTCCGTCATTGATGGCAAACACGGCGAAGGTGTGCCTTGCAGTGTGAAATGAAAGGGGAAAAGGAAGTTCTAACCGTTCACCCACCACTCGCAACGATTGGTTGATATTTTTGGTCGCCGTATTTCTCGCACGGTAGAGTGCATCCGCATCGTTAAGACTGAGTGAATCCTTCACAAGGTCGAATACATATTTACTCCGGCGGGACATACCCTGCCACTTGTGGAGAATACGCAATGCAGGTTCTGTAAGTGGAATTTTGTGGCGTTTGTTGGTCTTAATCAAAACCTTACTCAGCTCTTTCTTCTCAAAATCAATGTGCGCCCACTGTAGTGTCATAACATCTACAATACGGAGACCGCACGCATGAAAGGCAAAGAGGAACATTTCGATAAATTCCTTGCGGCGAGGCTCAGTATCGTTCTGATAAAACTCCACAAGTTTGGCAAGTTGTTCCTTACTGAGATTATGACCGTCGAATTCCTTCTCGCCCTCAGCTTCAAGCGATGCCTTTTCTTGAATACGCATATCCTGAATCGCCGCATTGACTTCGCGGTCAATCAATCCCATCTTACAAGCTGCCTCGCATCCTTTCAATATTGGTGTCAGTGAGTGGTTGATTGTGGCATCTGAGTTATTCTTGAAATCCCGGCGCCATTTGATGTACTTGTCAATTAGTTCCGGTGTGACTTCACCAATATATAATCCGTCCGGCTTATAAGTTCCATTATTGGTAGCTCGCAAGAACTGCTGAAAGATATTCATGCAGCTTTGACCGTTCTTATAACGGCTGTAGCCAATTTTGTTGCGGCTGTATTCCGAGTCAAGACGTTTCAATACGAATGTAATAAAGTCTTCACCCTTATCCTTTCGGGTGATGGGTTTGTCATCAAGAAACGCTGATATGATTTCCTCAGACACTTCGCCGGGATGTGCCTGATGATACTCGTTGAGTGCGGCATCAACCTTATTGACTTTCATCAAAAGGAGATTGTTGAATCTGACGCTATCCGGCATGGAAGCGCGAATCTCGCCACGACCATTATTGCCATTCGGATTCCAGTCTTCGACTTTCACGGAAATATTCATGCTCCGGCGTAGCGGTTTTCCGCTGAAGATGTATTCTATCTCCACCGGATATACCTTTGTCTTATCGTAATTCTTCGGATAGCGAAGTCTAAAATGCCCCAAGGGGAACGGTTTCTTTTGTCTGCCCATATTTGTTTGTTTTAATACTCACCAAGGTTGGAATATGGTGCAAATTTAATGAAAAATAGACAAGTTAACAAATTTCGGCGGAGCTAAATGCCTGAAAATAGACAAGTTTATTTTGCAGTAAAAGGATACAAAAAGCGATTGACAAGTTTATTTCGTTGCTTGCCAATCGCCTATATATTAGTTGTTTATGCCTTAAAATCGGGCGGATTTTATATCAATACTCGTCCTCGTTGAAGAAGAAGTCTTCTTTGGAGGGGTAGTCGGGCCAGATGTCTTCGATACATTCGTAGGTTTCGCCCTCGTCTTCCATCTCCTGAAGATTTTCGATTACTTCAAGGGGAGCGCCGGAGCGCATTGCGTAATCTATAAGCTCCTCTTTGGTTGCGGGCCAGGGAGCATCTTCGAGTTTTGATGCCAGTTCAAGTGTCCAATACATATTCAGGATAGATTTAATTTATGTTTAGCGTATGTTTGTTGTATTAACTAACAATTTTTATCCCAAAATATTTCATCAAACTGATTGGCTACATTGTTAAATCGTGCAAACACGAAGAGGAAGTCGCTAAGACGGTTCACAAATTTGAGCACATTGGGGTCAACGTAGGTAGTATCGGCAAGTGCCACGATACGACGCTCGCATCGACGACACATAGTGCGGCATACATGAGCCACAGCCGAGCGGTGGGTACCGCCGGGGAGCACAAAGTTGGTGAGTGGCGGCAGCTGGGCATCCATCTCGTCGATGCAGCGCTCTATGCGCTCAATGTCATCGTGGGTAAGCCCGGGACACTGCGTGATGGCGTTATCAGGATTGGGAGTGGCGAGATAAGCGCCGATATTGAATAATTTGTTTTGTACGCGACGCAGCAGATCGACATATTCAGGCTGAAGGTTGGGGATTGCCACAAGTACGCCTATATTGGCGTTGAGCTCATCGACCGAACCGTATGCCTCTATGCGTATATCGGTCTTCTTTACACGCATTCCCCCTACCAGGGAAGTAGCACCCGTATCACCGGTGCAAGTGTACACTTTGCTTTTTGTCATAGTGGTAAGGATAATAATGTGGGCGGCAAAGATATGCAAAAATTTTCACATAAGCAACTATTTGAAAAAGCCGTTATCTTCCCGCGATACAGGCTTCGGAGGTATTGCAGATGCCGCCGACAGTTGTGCCGGAAGCCATACCGTCATATCGCCCTCTCCACGGTGAGCCCATGCATAATAAGGTATCATTGTCAGCGTCTTGTCGGCAGTCACGAGACATCCTTTGTCATCATAAGCGAGAGACTGCACCGGGAGCGTCACCTGATTCACTCCTCCAAGCAGCCCGGGACGCGAAACGACATTGAACTCCGGCATCAATGGCAGCAGCACAGTGTGTACACTGAAGTCGTTGTCGGGCCACTCGGCACAGTACACAAGCGGTCCGCGCTCCACGGCAACACGTCCGCGGTCGTCTGCGACAGAATCATGGGCTTTCACTGTGCGGACAGGCATGTCGAAATGTACAGTCACCGCATCGCCCTTCTTCCACTTGCGGTCGATGACAAGATAGCCGTTGCGCAGCTCGCCGCCGACTTCATTACCATTGACCTTTACCGCCCAAGCCGGGGCAAGTCCGTCATTGTAGGAATACAGGTCGCCCGGGACAACGGAATTTCTTACCCATCCGGGAATGCGTATATTCATGGCGAATTGTCCTCCGCCTTTGGCTATCGTCATCTCTATGTCGCCGTCAAGAGGATATGCCGTTGTCTGCCTGATGCTCACGGGTATTCCGGCAACGGAAATATCGGCGGTATTGTCCATAAACAGGTTGACAAAAAGGTCGCGGTCACGCACGGCGTAGACATATCCCGGCAACGAGGGAATAAAACGGCTTATATTGCTCGGACAGCAGGCACAGCCGAACCATGCCTGACGCGAGTAATTGCCTGTTGATGACAGCGGGTTAGGATAGAAAAACGACCCTCCGTCAAGCGACACACCGGAGATAAGCCCGTTGTAAAGCGTACGCTCCAACACATCAAAATAGCGGGCATCGCCGTGAAGCAGAAACAAGCGGTAGTTGACATACACGTTGCCGATTGCGGCGCAGGTCTCATTATAGGCTGTCGCATTAGGCAGTTCGTAATTCTCGCCGAAAGCCTCCCCGGCGTGACGCGCCCCTATGCCTCCGGTGATATAGAGTTTCTTATTCACAATGTTATCCCAGATGGTGTCGATAGCCTTGATGTAGGCACTGTCGCCCGTAATGGCTGCCACATCCGCCATGCCGGCATACATGTATGTAGCCCTGACGGCATGACCTACCGCCTCCTTCTGCTCAAGCACGGGTATATGCGACTGCAGGTAGATGTCGCGGCGGTGAGTAGTGCCACGCGCCTCAAGAAAGAATTTCGCCTGGTCAAGATATTTCCTGTCGCCGGTGACCGTGTAGAGCCTTACAAGTGCCATCTCTGCAATCTGATGCCCGGGGATAAGCCGCCGCTGACCGGGACCGTCACCGATGTTACGGCACACACAGTCGGCGTATCTTATGGCGATGTCGAGGAAATTGCGCTTTCCGGTCGCCTGATAGTAGGCGACAGCGCCCTCGATCATGTGTCCGAGATTATAAAACTCGTGGGAAAGCACCTCCACCTCATCCCAGCGGTCGCCTTTCGCCCAATCATGAGGATTAGCGGGATTCTGTGTGCGCGCCGTGAAGAGATAGCCGTCACTCTCCTGTGCCGCTGCCACAATCTCCAACACACTGTCGATATATGCTTCCAGACGCTTGTCGGGAGCCGTACTCAACCTGTACGCCGCCCCCTCGATGGTCTTGTACACGTCGGTATCATCAAACGGGAATCCCGTGGCATGATATTCACAGCTCGGCGCTGCCGCACGTTTAAAATTTTCATATCGGCCACTCGTCTCGCATTTTTCAAACGCAAGAGGAATGGTCACTTCACGGCTGGCATCAAGGCGTTGACCCCAGAAACCGCCCTCTATCTTTACGGAAGTAAACGGCACAGGAGTTATAGGATAACCGCTCTGAATAACTTCATGTTTTTTTGCAGAAGCCACAGCAACCACGGCAACAAAAGCCAGCAAGAAAGGTAAACGCATGATATTCATGGTCAGATAAATGTGATTATAATTGAATGCGAATATAATCAAAGTTATCTGAAACCACAACTTTCCTCATGCTTATTTACCCTGCGCTTGTTATCTACCCTAACCCTGCGGCAAAGTCGCAATCTTGGTAAGCGCCGTCTCAAGTTTAGCGGCAATCGCGGCGTTGTCCTTAATGAAATAGTATAACTCACCGATAGGATACATCTCACTGTCGGGCTTAAATTCGGGCGAACCGTTTACTGCAGCTATCTCCTTGGTTATGCGCGCTTCGGCATCCGGGGTTTCCGAAAGAGTGTCGGCAGAAGAAAACATCTGGTAATTGGCTACAAATGCAAAGCAGTCATCGACAATATCATCCCATAGCGTTATGTCGACACGAAGATGCAGTGAGTCAAGCACAAGACTTGTCTGAGCGGCGGATTTCATCAGCCGTTCCACCGCCGGTTTGCGACTGCGGTCAAAAGGTAGTCCCGAAGGCTTGAAAAGACCGGTCATGTCGCTGAACCGGAAATCGGGATTGTAGCGCGCCTCACCGTCACCACGCTTTGCCACGGGGGTTGTCACGGCGTAGCAGTAGGCAAGGAATACATTCAGATTATGAAGCACCGACGGAGTGAGTTTCAACAGTTTCTCCCGCTCGGCGGCAAAATGTACCGCGCGTTGCTTTTCAATCTCCGACTCCATGTCGATTTCCGATTTCATCGACCCGACGGCATTCAGGAAAAATCCCAGCAATATCAATCCACACATAACCTCGACTGCGGTCACCAACTGCGCCCATCCGTGAGCCGGTGTATAGTCGCCGAAGCCAAGAGTGGTGATAGTCACTATACTGTAGTAAAGCCATGACCCGAAATCTGTACCCGCGCCATCGGGAATACGAAACTGACTGTCAGGAAGCCACATATAAATGAGCGCGAACACAGGCGTAAGAGCCACATAAAGCCCAATCCACACCACCGGACGGATATTGGAGACGATGTGAAAGAAATGCCTGATTCTATTGGATAAAGTATGCAACATAACTAAAATGATTTAAAGACAAAACACATCCCGACATAAAAAAGATTACCATCCACCGCCATAATCCACCATGATATCAATCATGCATTTACTTTTTCATATCTCCAATGCAGATAATCCCGCTTTTTTATTTACTTTTGCGTATGGGAACCAACGAAATAATACTCTATCAGCCAGATGAAACGATGAAACTTGAGGTGCGCCTCGAGGATGAAACCGTATGGCTGACACAAGCTCAGATGTCTGAGCTGTTTTTGCGAGACCGCTCAGTAATCACTAAGCATATCAACAATATCTTTAAAGAGAAGGAACTTGAAGAAAATAGCAATGTGCACTTTTTGCACATTGCTTCATCTGACAAGCCAATTAAACTATTCAGTCTGGAGGTCATAATTTCAGTCGGTTACAGAGTAAAATCTGCAAGAGGCACTCAATTTCGTCAATGGGCGAATAAAGTGTTGAAAGACTATCTTCTTCGCGGATATTCCGTTAACCAGAGATTGATTGAAATGAGCGACCGGCTCGATTGTCGACTCCTGGAGCAGGATGGAAAAATCGCGGCATTGCGCAAGGATGTGGACTTCTTTGTTCGCACGGCGTTGCCTCCACGGGAAGGCATACTCTTCGAAGGACAGTTTTTCATTTCAATCTAAGAGAACAATGCCAAAAGTTTATAAATCAAAAGTGTCAGGGGGAATAATTTGCCTTGTTTGTCTAATAGCGTTACTCCCGGTAGTGCCCGTAATCTATTTTGCTTTTTCCTGGGTGGCGATTCTTGCTATTTTCTTTTTATTTGCGTTGATTTTCTATTGCATGTTCAGCATACGGTACATTATTGAAGACACTACATTAAGGATTAAATGCGGATTTTTTCTCAACGAAAAAGTCGACATCATGAAAATTACAAAAATCACAGAGACTAATTCCATTTTGTCAGCACCGACAGCTTCCTTGGACAGAATCGCCATATATTTGCGCCGTCAGTATTCACCTGTGATTATTTCCCCCGAAAATAAAAATGAATTTATCGAAGAACTCCAATCGATAAATCCCGATATTACCAAGATTTGACGGGAGTGTCAGCGGAGGCGTTGCTGAAGGCTATCGATGGCGACAGTGACCGACCCGCCACGATACACTTGCTTGCCAGAAGAGTCGGCGAGTATGTAATACGGTAGTCGCGGTATGTTTAGATGGTCGAATGTCGCGCTTGCCACTCCCCCCGGAGTCCACACACGTGTCCACTTCAAGGAGTCGGGGCGCTCGCGTTTCCAAGATAATGTATCGGTGGCACACGATACATCCAGCACCTTCAGCCTGCGTCGTGAATAATTGTCATATATTGCATCAATCGCCCTGACTATAGTATCGCGCCGATGCTCCAGATTGGCAAAATAAAACAGTGTATAGCTTGCCTTTCCCGGCGCATAATGCTCGGTCGAGTCTCCGTAAGAATAAAGTGAGAAGGGGCGCATCTTCGCGTTAAGATGAGCCGAATTGTTATAAGAAAGCAAAAGGCGGTAATCGTCCACAAGCTTGTCGGGACGCGCCGTCGGGGCGATAAGCGCGAAAAGCGAGTCGGCTTGCGATTCATTGTCAGGGGCATAGTAAGTGGTAAGCATCAGTGCCGACGACAGGATATCGTCACGGTGATTAATCACATAGTCAGCTACAAGATTGTTGACCTGCCGGGGATCGCCAATCTCAATCACTCCGGCGTTTTGACGTATCCATTCGCTCCATTGCTCAACGGGCTTGTTTCCCTTCAATTCAATCACGTATGGATTGTCAAGGTCAAGCTTACAGTTGATTGTCTGCCCGTTTTTTACAATCATCCTGGCGATCAGGGCGCGCTGTGCCGTAAAAAGCTCGACTATCGTATATTCGCCCGACACTCCGTGAAGGTCAAATTTACCGTCGATTGCCGGCTGACCCTCTTGATGTACAGCACCATCGGCGACATAAAACATATTTATTGTACGCGTACCGAGACCCTGCACCTCGCCTGTCACGCGGAATTGGGTGTCATCACCGCAAGCAGCGGCAACCACCGCAATAAAAGCAGCTATTATAAGTCTGAATTTCATCTATATCCGAATAATTTCCACAAAGTTAGCAAATTTTTCATAGCGACAAGCCGTTACACGGACAATGAAAACGGAGGGTGTATCAAAAATTCTTGTTCTGATACATCCTCCGTTATGTAACCGTAATCTATTTTATCGGCTATTTGACCATTTTGATTGTTTTATGACCTGAGGGTCCTGAGATATTTAAAATATATACCCCATCGTTAAGACAGTTCATATCCACAATGCCTGATTCCGAGACGATAACCTGTCGGCCGCTCATGTCGTAAAGACTGCATACAGAGACATCGGCACCACCGATAGTCACCGTGTCTCCCGTACGGCTTATCGTGAACGGCGCGTCACCCCGTATCTTGTCGATACTTGCCAAATCAGCAATATTGAACGCTGCCGACACTGTCTGTTTCTGATAGTTACCCGCTTGGTCTTCTACGGTTATGCGAAGGTCAAACCATCCGCTATATCCTTTTTTGTTCAATGAGGCGAGGGAACCGCTATAGAATGCGCCGAAACCATGAGAATAGAACATCGACTCATCCTCTGTCATCTCAATCGTCTGCCAGTCATTTTTAGAGTATGGTGACACTTCCACTACAAGTTTATGGGGTACACTACATTCATTCCACGACGGTTTTGCACCCCATGAGTTAGCCGTTCCAAATATGTTGTCGAGATCAGCGGCCGACAATACGATTGACGCATCAGCACTATTGGCAAACATCTGTGCCGGGCAGCCTTGTGCGTCACGAAGTTGTAGCATAGTAACAGAAGGAGGAAAATGGTCTTCATTGTTGAGGTCAAAAACAACTTCCGCCTTGTTGCCGCCAGTTACCTGACCTACGCAGAAATTAGTATTGTCATATTCGACCTTCATCACTGCGTTCTGTTCGGGACTATAAAAGAACGACCAGTCCATCAGGGCATCCGGACCTTCTCCGATTAATTCGTTATCGGCATAAAGGCGT